>MAAC01013222.1_pt1 | contig 15553 bp, 12 predicted proteins | sample 1115981 | NCBI WGS metagenome assembly MAAC01 (sample SAMN04961126, study PRJNA320927) | seawater metagenome | isolation source: sample BD02T64 sea water enriched with oil for 64 days | place: USA:Gulf of Mexico | collected 2013-07-27 | reverse complement strand
TGACTGGGTCTATCAAATCGCCAGCTTCATGATGATGCGCAACCCCGTAGCCTGGCGCTGGAGCCATACCCGCCACCACACTGATACGCTGATCGTGGGTCGCGACCCCGAAATTGTCGCCATGCGGCCGCCTGCCATACGGCGCATCATTCTTAATCTTTTTGGCATGGTGGATGCGTGGCAGGCGATGGGGAATATGCTGCGCAATGCCTCTGGCAGGCTGAACCCGCAGGAAGCCACCTATGTGCCACAAAGCGAGCACGCCAGGCTCATCTTCGTGGCGCGGATCTGGACCATCATTTACGCGGCAACGCTCGCGCTGGCCCTCTGGCTGGGATCGATATTACCACTGATGGTCATCGGCCTGCCCCGGCTCTACGGTGCCTGGCACCACGTGATGACCGGGGTGCTGCAACACGCCGGGCTGGCCGACAATGTGCTGGACCACCGGCTCAACAGCCGCACTGTCCACATGAACCCGGTCAGCCGCTTTATCTACTGGAACATGAATTACCACATCGAACACCACATGTTTCCGATGGTCCCTTATCACCAGCTTCCCGCGCTGCATGCGGCGATCAAACACGACCTGCCACCCGCCAGCACAGGGATCTGGCAGGCCTACAGCGAAGTGTTACCGGTGCTGCGCCGCCAGCTCAGACACGAAAACTGGTTCCTCAAACAAAGCCTGCCCGAAACGGCACGCCCCTACCGACCCGAGTTCCACGGCCAGGTTGAACCCGCCATGGCCGCGCAATAGCCGCCGAAAATTTCCAAATCAAAACACCTGGAGACCTTCCAATGCCCAACTGGATTGACGCCTGCGCGACCGACGATATCGAAGAAGAAGATGTGATCCGCTTTGACCATGACGGCGCGGTATTTGCGATTTACCGCAGCCCGGATGATCGCTTTTATTGCACCGATGGCCTGTGCACCCATGAAAAGGTGTCTTTGGCGGATGGCTTGGTCATGGACGAAATTATCGAATGCCCAAAACATAACGGTCGCTTTGACTACCGCACCGGCGAGGCCAAAGCGGCACCGGTCTGTGTGAATCTGCGCACCTATGCGACGAAGATCGAAACGGGCGCGTCCTGATCGAGCTGATGGGCGCGCAATGACCCAACACAGAGGCATGGTGATTGTCGGGGCTGGCGAATGTGGCGCCCGCGCTGCGTTTGCGCTGCGCGAAAACGGGTATTCCGGCCCGGTAGATGTGCTGGGCGAGGAGGAACATCGCCCTTACGAACGCCCGCCACTGTCCAAGGGCAGACCGGGTGGCGCCGTGCCGCTCAAGGAAATTGCCACACAGGCGCAATGGGACAGTGCGGAGATCTCGCTGAGCCTCGGCACAAAGGTGACTGAAGTGGACCGGGCGGATCGCGTCGTCCACCTGGCTGACGGGCGCTTAATGAACTATGACAAACTGCTGTTTGCCACTGGCGCCCGCGCCCGCAGACTGCCTTTGGCGACCACTGTTCCTGTGGCCACTTTGCGCACGATGTCCGATGCACAGCATATTTCTTCGATCGCAGTGCCCGGCAGCCGTGTCGCCATTATAGGGGCCGGACTGATCGGACTGGAACTGGCAGCCCGGCTTCGCGCCGGAGATGTCGATGTTACGATAATTGAAGTGAGCTCTGCGGCACTTGGGCGTGCGGTTCCGCCCGAACTTGCCGCACGCCTGGTGCAGCGCCACCGCGACGAAGGCGTCAGATTTGAATTTGACGCAGAGATCACCGCGATCACCGACGGGACAATCACCCTGTTGGACGGATCACAAATCACCGCAGATCTGACCGTCGCCGCCATCGGCGCGGAGCCCGAAACCGGGCTTGCAGAACAGGCAGGGTTGGAGGTGCGGAATGGCATCACGGTCAACGTCACGCTGGCAACATCTGATCAGAACATCTTTGCGGCCGGCGACTGCTGCAACTTTCCCTCGCCACGCACCGGCGCGCCCGTCCGGCTTGAATCCTGGCGCAATGCGCTGGATCAGGGTGAACATGCGGCGGCGAATATGCTTGGCGCGGCCAGGGAATATCAGAAAACCCCCTGGTTCTGGAGCGAGCAGTACGACCTTACGCTGCAGGTCGCGGGGTTGCCGCAACCCGGGCGGCCGTTTGTGCGGCGACAACCGGGCTCCGGCGCCACACTCCTGTTTCAGCTTGACGACGACGGTCGGCTGGTCTCGGCCAGCGGTCTCGGCCCCTCCGGCTCTGTCGCGAAAGAAATCCGGATTGCCGAGCTGCTGATCGAGCGCGGCACCCGTCCCGACCCGCGCCTTCTGGCAGATACGCAGAGCAATTTGAAAAATCTTTTGAGGACCGGATAGATGACCCAGCCGATGACAATTGCCGATTTGCGCGCCCTGCGAGGTAAAAAACAGCTTTCGATGTTGCGGGTCGAGACGCTCGACGAAGCCGCCGCCGCGGAACAGGCCGGAATTGACATGGTGTCTGTGCCGCCGTCTTTGCTGCTGAACCCCGGATTCCGTTCAGTCGCGCCATCCGTGTTCGCCTGTCCCGGCCTCGATCTTGGGGTCTACATCACGGAAGAAGAATGCCTGAGAGCCGCATTTCAGCTGATTGGGGCCGGCGCTGATATGATCTATTGCCCACAACGACCGCAAACCATCCGCCGCCTGACGGAAGAAGGCATCCCGGTTTGCGGCCACACCGGTCTAATTCCTTCAAAGGCAACCTGGACCGGTGGTTTCAAAGCAGTTGGGAAAACGATGGAGACCGCCCGGCTGGTCTGGCAGCAAGTCCGCGCTCTGGAAGAGGCCGGCGCGGTGGCGGCTGAAATCGAAGTCGTGCCGGAAGAAATCGCATCCGAAATTGCCGCCCACACGTCTTTGTTTTTGATATCGATGGGGGCCGGAAGCGGGTGTCACGCGCAATATCTGTTTTCCGGGGATGTACTGGGGCAAACCCGCGGACACGTGCCACGCCACGCAAAAGCCTATGACAATTTCCGGGCGGAACTTGAAAAACTGCAAACAGCACGCGTCAAAGCCTATCAGTCGTTCAAGGACGAAGTGGGGAGCGGCGCCTACCCGGGACCGGAGCACAAAGTCCCGGTCAAAGCCTCTGTCCTGTCTGAATTCCGAAGCTGGCTGCAGGAGACCAGGTCCGAATCGCGCTGACGTCCTGCGGGCCGTCTCCTCTTTGTGCGCCAATCATGTGGCCGCCCGGCTTGCAAAGCCGACCAGGCCAGACACCAAACTCATTTGGCTCAGCCGGTGGCTGAAGGCCCCGGATGGCCCCCACGACGAAGCGAACGGTTGGGGACGGCGCCGCAACTCTCACGCACGACCAGATCGCCGTGCAGCAGGCTTGACGCCGGAGGCTTGTCGCCGCCGGTCAGGCTGTCCAGCAGAAACCCCATCGCCAACTCGCCGATCTGACCGCGGGGCTGGCGGATGGTCGTAAGCGCGGGGGTGATATTGTTTGCAAACGGAATATCATCAAACCCAATGACCGAAAAATCTTCGGGCACCCGGTACCCCCTCAAATGCAGGGCGCTGATCACCCCGATCGCGGTATTGTCATTGTAACAGAAGAACGCCGTTGGCAGCGTGTCCTTGATGAACAGACGTTCCACCGCTGCCCGCCCGCCTTCACTGGTGCCGTCGCCTTCAATGCGCCAGTCTCTGAGCGGCGCCGCGGCTTCCGCCAGGCCTTTCCGGTAACCATCATACCGCAGGTCCGACACGATATCGCTGCCGTCCGAAGAGACATAAACAATGTCCCGGTGCCCGAGTGACACCAGGTATTCGGTCGCCATTTTTGAGGCAGCAACATCATCGACGCCGACAAAGGTCACGTTTGCCTGGCTGACAGGGCTGGTTGCGGCCACCAGCGGCGGATAGGAGGTCACCGGGGTCTTGGCCCAGCCGGCAACCGGCAAATGGCCAGTCAGCAGCACCACGCCGTCGACCATGCCCGAGGACAGGAACCGCATATGGTTTTCTTCCAGCGACACTGAGCCTTCGGTATTGCCGATCAGAACACCGTAACCCCGCTCATTGGCGATTTTTTCCAATCCGATCAGGATGCCCGGGAAATTCGGGTCGGCAATGGACTGGGTCAGCACCATGACCATGCGCGAGCGCTGCATCCGCAAATTCTGCGCCATCGCATTTGCGGTGTAACCCGTCCTGGCGATGGCGGCGGTCACCTTTTTCCGGGTGCTTTCGGCGACTTTTTCCGGTTTGCGAATCGCGCGGCTGACCGTCGCTATGGACACACCTGCGAGCTTCGCTACATCTTCGATTGTTGCCGGTTTATTTGATTGGTCCTGCACGTGTTTTTGCCTCAGATCCAGCACCCAAGGGGCCTTATTAGACGTTGTATTTGGTAGTCTTATCTCTGACCATACCCGTATTTCCGCTGGGTGAAAAGGTTTACAGCTCCAATGTAAAGGTTTACATTCAGACTGAAAAGGTTTACACAGATGGAAGGATGCATTTTCAAATGCCGGAAATCCGGGACGGGAGAACGAGATGCCTGATGGGCGGATGGAGAACCACTCAGTGCTGGAAGCTGACAGGATCAGCAAGTCCTTCGGGGCAATCCCGGTTCTGTTCAGCGTCAACATGCAGATCCGTTCCGGTGAAGTTCACGCCCTGATTGGCGAGAATGGCGCCGGCAAATCCACGCTGATGAAAATCCTCTCCGGCTTTCACAACCCGACCTCTGGCAGCATTCGCTTTCAGGGCGCAGAAATTTCGCTGCCCGCCAATGGCGAAGCCGAAGAAATGGGCATTGTGCTGATCCACCAGGAACTCAACCTGGCTGAACAGATGACAGTTGAAGAGAACGTCTTTCTCGGCCGCGAGATCAGCCGCAACGGCATTCTGAAGCGCGATGAAATGCGCCAAACAGTGCAGCGCTATCTGGATGAGGTCGGCCTGGATATTGCCCCCACCGCCCGCATTTCCGACCTCTCAATTGCAGAAAAACAAATGGTTGAAATCGTCAAAGCGATCAGCCGCGATGCGTGTGTCCTTATCATGGACGAACCGACAGCGGTGTTGACGCAGGCCGAGACCGAGTTGTTTTTCCGCCAAGTCAGACGGTTAAAAGCCACCGGAGTGGCCATTGTTTTTGTGTCGCACAAACTGTCCGAAGTGAAAGAGATTGCCGACCGCATCACCATCCTGCGGGACGGGCAATGGATCGCCACCAAACCGGCAGCAGCCCTGACCCCAGATGCGATGGCACAGATGATGGTGGGACGTGAACTTTCTGATCTCTATCCGCCCCTGAAAGAGGCAGACGTGGATGCGGACCGTGTTCTCAGGGTCAAAAACCTGTGCTGCGATGGCGTGCGTGATGTGTCTTTTGATCTTCGCAAAGGAGAAGTGCTGGGGTTTTCCGGCCTGATCGGCGCCGGTCGAACAGCGGTGTTTGAAGCAATCTGTGGTCTTACACATATTGAAAGCGGCCAGATCCTGGTCGATAGCAAAGAGACCCGTTTTGCCTCAGTGGCCGCGGCGCGGGACGCCGGTATTGCCTATCTGACCAAAGACCGCAAAGCCAAAGGGCTGCTGCTCAGCAAGCAGATGCGGCTGAACCTCACTCTGCTGTCGCTGCCAAAATTCATCCGCCGTCTGGGCATCGACGTGGCGGCGGAAGAGGCAGCGCTGGAGCGGGCCATCCGCCGGTTCGACATCCGTGCACTCGATCCGAAAACCAAAGTCGGGGACCTCTCCGGCGGCAACCAGCAGAAACTGTTGCTGGCCAAGGTCATGGAAAGCGAACCGCGTATTGTCATCATTGACGAACCCACCCGCGGCATCGACGTCGGCACCAAGCAACAGATTTACCATTTCATTGCTGCACTGGCAGCCGAGGGCGTTTCGGTCGTGGTGATCTCGTCAGAAATGCCCGAAATTATTGGCATCAGCCACCGGGTGGTGGTGATGCGCGAAGGGCAGATCATGGGCGTTTTGACCGGCGACGACATCAACGAAAACGAAATCGTGCGTTATGCCGCAGGGTTGAAACAGGAGGCGACGATATGACCGCAGCGGCCACAAACAGCGGCAAGAAGGGACAGCAAATGCGCTTTGACATCAAGACAGCCGGCCCTGCTATCGCGTTGATCCTGCTTTGCATTATCGGATACTTGCTGAACCCGGCCTTTCTGAGCGAGGGCAATCTGGCCAATCTGCTCACGCGCTCCGCTTTTATCGGCATTATTGCGATTGGCGCAACTTTTGTTATCACCGCCGGCGGCATCGACCTGTCGGTGGGCTCCATGGCGGCCGCGATCGCAGGAGTTATGATTATCATCATGAACAGCGCCGTGGAAACGTTCGGCGGTGGTGTGACAACGGTGTTGATCGGCGCCGGGTCCAGCATCCTGCTGGGTCTTGGCGCTGGCTGGGTCAATGGCATCCTGACGACCAAGGGCAAGATCGAAGCCTTTATTGTGACGCTCGGCACCATGGGGATCTATCGCTCGCTGGTGACCTATTTTGCCGATGGCGGCACCTTGTCGCTTGATTTCGCGGTGCGCGGCACCTACCGCCCGGTCTATTACGACAGCTTTATCGGCCTGCCGATTCCAGTCTGGGTCTTTGCGGTGGTTTCGGTTCTGGGCTGGCTGCTGCTCAACCGCACCGCATTCGGACGCTACTGCACTGCGATCGGATCGAACGAGGCGGTCGCGGTATATTCCGCCATCAAAGTCGACCGGATCAAGACGATGACCTATGTCATCCAGGGGCTGTGTGTCTCGCTGGCGACGATCATTTACGTGCCACGGCTGGGCTCCGCATCTGCCTCGACCGGCGTGATGTGGGAACTGGAAGCGATCGCTGCGGTGATCATCGGCGGCACGGTGCTGAAAGGTGGCTATGGCCGCGTCGGTGGCACGATCCTTGGCGCTCTGATCCTGACCACCATCGGCAATATCCTGAATTTCACCGACATTATTTCGAATTATCTGAACGGCACGATGCAAGGGCTGATCATCATCATCGCTGTCTGGTTACAGCGCGGTGACTGGGGCAGCGCCAGGCGCAAGAAAACTTAAGCGTTTCACTAAGAAGCGGGGACCCTGTCCTTCCAAAGAACGAAAGAACCGGGCGCAACCGGACAGGAAAGGTGCGTCCAATCAACAAGGAGGAACTGAGATGAAACCTATTATGACCCTGGGTGCAATCGCCCTGACCGGTGCGCTGGCTTTCTCTGGCGCCACGGCACAAGAAAGATCGATCAAGATTGGTGTGAGCTATCCGACACCGACCCATGCCTGGGCCGCCGGGATGAACTGGCACGCCGAGCAAGCGGAGATACGGCTTGAAGCGCTGTACCCGGATGTGGATCTGATCCTGATCAACTCACCGGACCCAAGCGCACAGGCCAGCGCTCTGGAAGACCTTGTCTCGATACACCAGATCGACGCGCTGGTGGTCCTGCCCTTTGAATCTGAGCCGCTGACCGATCCGGTTCTGAACGTCAAGAAAAGCGGCGCGTTGATCACCGTGGTTGACCGTGGCCTGAGCCTGCCGGGCATTGAGGATATTTATGTCGCCGGCAACAATCCGGAATTGGGCCGCGTCTCCGCCGTCTATATGAAGACCCGCCTGAAAGAAGGCGACAACATCGTCGTATTGCGCGGCATCCCTACGCTGATCGACAACGAGCGCTATGACGCGTTCATGGCGGAGATCGAAGGCTCCGGCATCAATGTGCTGGACCAGAAACACGCCAACTGGAACCGCGATGACGGTTTTGAAGTGATGCAGGATTTCCTCAGCCGTTTCCCCGATATCGATGCGGTCTGGGCCCAGGATGACGACATTGCCATCGGCGTTGTCGCGGCTTTGAAACAGGCCGGCCGTGATGGCAACGGCATGTTCGTGGTCGGCGGTGCTGGCATGAAAGAAACCATCAAGAGCATCATGGACGGCGATGAGCTGATCCCCGTGGACGTGCTGTATCCACCGTCAATGATCGCAACTGCGATGGATGTCACCGTGGCCGCATTCAAGTCAAACGGTCCCGTTGCAGGGCGCTACATTCTTGGCGCCACGCTGATCACCCCGGAGAACGCAGAAGCTTTCTACTTCCCGGACTCGCCTTTCTAAGTCCTCCCGACTTTGAAAATGAGAGGGGCATTCGTGCCCCTTTCCCCCCACGCAAAAGGAATTGTCCGATGAAGACTTTGAAAGGTCCCGCGCTGTTTCTGGCGCAGTTTGCAGGCGACGCCGCCCCGTTCAACACCTGGGCCGGCATCACCAGATGGGCCGCTGAATGTGGGTATAAAGGCGTCCAGGTTCCCAGCTGGGACAAGCGTTTAATTGACCTCACCAAGGCGGCCAGTTCGCGGCAGTATTGCGATGATTTCCTGGGTATTGCGCAGGAAAACGGTGTCGCAGTCACCGAACTTTCGACCCATCTTCAGGGCCAGTTGGTAGCAGTGCACCCTGCCTATGACGAAGCCTTTGACGGCTTTGCCGCTCCGGAAGTGCGCGGCAATCCCGCTGCCCGGCAAGCCTGGGCGGTTGAGCAGGTAAAACTGGCGATCACCGCAAGTTATAATCTGGGCCTGAACGCCCATGCGACTTTTTCCGGTGCCCTGGCCTGGCCATATCTCTACCCCTGGCCCCAGCGCCCTGCCGGCCTGGTTGAAACCGCTTTTGACGAATTGGCGCGGCGCTGGCGACCGATCCTGGACCACGCTGAAAACATGGGTGTTGATGTCTGTTACGAAATCCACCCCGGCGAAGACCTGCATGACGGCGTCACTTTTGAGATGTTCCTTGAGCGTGTCGACAACCATCCCCGCGCCAACATGCTTTATGATCCGTCGCATTATGTGCTGCAGTGCCTCGACTACCTCGACAATATCGACATCTACCGCGACCGGATAAAAATGTTCCACGTCAAGGATGCTGAGTTCAACCCGACCGGCCGCCAGGGGGTATATTCCGGCTACCAGAGCTGGACCGACCGGGCAGGCCGTTTCCGCTCACTGGGCGACGGACAGGTGGATTTTGGCGCGATATTTTCCAAAATGGCCGCCAATAATTTTGACGGCTGGGCCGTAGTTGAATGGGAATGCTGCCTGAAACATCCTGAAGACGGCGCCCGGGAAGGCGCGCAGTTCGTAAAGGATCACATCATCCGGGTGACCGAAAAGGCGTTTGATGATTTTGCAGATACGGGCAGTGACGACGCCGCAAACCGGCGTATGTTGGGGATCTGACACCAGGCACATACGGGCACAGCGTGAACAGAGGGCGGCAAAATGGCGGGCGAATCTATGAGTGAACTTCAAACAGGGCCTATCCGCCTTGGCATGGTCGGCGGTGGCAATGACGCCTTTATTGGCGGCGTGCACCGGATCGCGGCCCGGATCGACGGGCAATTTCAACTGGTGGCCGGCGCGCTGTCCTCAACGCCGGAAAAAGCGCAGGCGTCGGGCCGCGCGCTTGGCCTGGATCCGCAGCGCAGCTATGATGACTTCGCCATCATGGCGGAACGCGAGAGCGCGCGGCCGGACGGGATCGAAGCGGTGTCCATCGTCACCCCAAACCACGTTCATTTTGCCGCTGCCTGTGAGTTTCTCAAACGCGGCATCCATGTCATCTGCGATAAACCCCTGACCTCAACACTTGAAGATGCGCACAAGTTGGCAGACGTCGCGGCCAGTTCTGATGCCTTGTTCATCCTGACCCATAATTACACCGGTTATCCGATGATCCGCCAGGCGCGGGAGATGATTGCCGCCGGGGAGCTTGGCGAGTTGCGTGTGGTACAAGCGGAATACCCTCAGGACTGGCTGACGGAAGCGCAGGAGGACCAGGGCAACCAGCAAGCGCAGTGGCGCACCGACCCGGCCCGCTCCGGCGCGGGTGGTTGCATCGGCGATATTGGCACCCACGCGTTCAACTTGCTGAGTTTTGTCACCGGGCTGCAGGTCGACACGCTGTCGGCCGACCTGCACAGCTTTGTCACCGGACGGCGGCTGGATGACAATGCGCATGTGATGCTGCGCTTTGCAGGGGGTGCGCGTGGCATGTTGTGGTCCAGCCAGGTGGCACCGGGCAATGAAAACGGGCTCCGACTGCGCATCTATGGCGCCAAAGGCGGGCTGGAATGGGCCCAGGAAGACCCGAACTATCTCTGGTATACGCCCTTTGGCGAGCCCAAACGACTGATCACCCGCAATGGGGCCGGATCCGGACCCGCCGCTGCCCGGGTCAGCCGGATACCTGCGGGACACCCCGAGGGATATCTTGAAGGTTTTGCCACGATCTACGCAGAGGCGGCGCGCGCGATCCATGCGCGGCGCATTGGTCAGGCGGTCCCGGATGACGTCATTTATCCAACCATCGCAGATGGTGTGCAAGGCGTGGCCTTTATTGAGGCCTGCGTGCATTCCTCGCGTGAAAACAGCGCCTGGGTGCACCTGCCATCAGCGCCAGAGAGTTGAAACAACAGGAGCTGAAAACAGAGGCCTTTCAGCCCATTCCACCCGGCGCGCAAAGAACACTGGCACATGCGTGACAATCCTCTGCGTGGATAAAGATCGTCAGGCAGAATTACCGGACGTTGCGCCGGAAGCACCGCGCCCACGGAAGGCCCCGACGCTTCTCCGGCGACGCGGCCGCGATCCCGCTTTAGCGCGGCCTGATGCTGGTGGCGCTGGCCGGTGCCGGCGGCCACTCATACGCGCGAAATGCCCGCAATTGATCCGGGCGCCACACATTTGCGCCTTCAGGTCCGCGCTCTGAATATTAAAAGGACGGCACGGGACAACGGTGATACGTTTTGCAAACGACTCCGCCCGACACCCGAGACCAAAGGTTCTTAAATCACATGCCCATTTACCTGATCCGCCACGGACAATCCGAATTCAACGCTGCCCATACCGAAGGCGCCCCGGATCCGATGATCTTTGACGCGCGGCTTACTGCAAAAGGCGTGGACCAGGCCAGAGGCGCACGTGTCAGGGCGCGGGCGCTCGGCGTTCAGCTGGTCATCGTCTCACCTCTGACCCGCGCCTTGCAGACCGCGCAGCATATTTTTGGCGATACAGCGCCGATAAAAGTCATGGCCGACCCGCGTGAAAAACTGCTGCACAGCTGCGATGTCGGCCGCCCGCCAAGTGCGTTGCAGGCCGATTTTCCCGCGCTTTCATTTGAAGGCCTGGATGACACCTGGTGGCATCACGGCGTGCCGAACGAGCTTGGATATACCGTTGAACCACAGGATCTGTTTGCGGACAGGATGCGTGCTTTTGCCAGCACGCTTACAGCCATGTCGCCCCGCCCCATCGCAGTTGTCGGCCACGGCAATGCCTTCAGGGAATTAATTGGCTACCAGATGGAAAACTGCGAAATCTGCCCTTATCCGCAGTAGCGGTCCGTCCGCTCCGACAGTCCGCCGGTCCGACAGTCCGACAGTCCGCCGGTCCGACAGTCCGACAGTCCGACAGTCCGACAGTCTTTGCGACCTCGCCCGGGGCGAACAACCGCTGAAGCGCTGCAGATCAGGCCTCCGCTGCGAGCGCCGGTTCCGGGGCGCGTTCCATCCGGCGGATGGCCAGGTGCATCCAGAGCGTTGAAACCGCCACCAGCAGAAACAGCAGCATAAAGGGCGCCGTCCAGATCCCGGTGGCGTCAAGCAGCATGCCAAACGCAATCGGCAGAACGAATCCGCCCAGGCCGCCGATCATGCCCACCAGGCCACCGACAGCACCCACATGTTGCGGATAATAGACCGGGATATGCTTAAACACCGCCGCCGATCCCAGACTCATGACAAACCCAAGCGCCACCGTCAGTGCGACAAAAAATCCCAGCGAGACGCTGAAGTCAAATTCGACCAGGCCGTTGATGCCCTGCACCATATAGCGGCCGCCCGGCAATCCCATCACAAACAGCACCAGCATTGAGGTGAAAAAAGTGAAATAAATCACGTTGCGCGCGCCCCACCGGTCAGACATCCAGCCACCAAGCGCCCGGAAGACCGAGCCCGGCAGCGAAAACAGACCGGCCAGAATGCCTGCGCTGGTCAGCTCCAGCCCATGTGCGCCGACATAATAGCGCGGCAGAAAAGAGGCGAGCGCCACAAAGGCCCCGAACACGAAGAAGTAATAGATGGAGAAGCGCCAGACCTGGACATTTTTAAGCGGTGCCAACTGCTGGGCAAGCGTCGCCTGTTGCCCACCTGAGAGGCGGCGCTGTTCCTGCACCGGGTCGGTTTTGGCGAGGAGAAAATACAGCACCGCAGTCACCGCCAGAGCAACCGCATAGATGCGCGCGGTGTCTTCCCAGCCCAGCGCGACCACCAGAAACGGCGCGGCAAAATTGGTCACTGCCGCGCCGACATTGCCGGCCCCGAAAATGCCCAGCGCGGTACCTTGTTTTGCCGGCTCAAACCAGCGCGACACATAGGCGACACCGACAATGAACGAACCACCCGCAAGCCCGAGCCCCAGCGCGGCCAGCAAAAACACCTCATAACTCTGCACCGAAGTCAGCAGCCAGACCGCCAGCGCGGTGATCAGCATCTGTAGCGGAAATACCACCCGGCCGCCAAAGCGTTCGGTCCAGATGCCCAGAAAGATGCGACTGACTGAACCGGTCAGCACCGGCGTGGCCACCAGCAGACCAAACTGGGTGTCAGACAGGCCGAGGTCTTGTTTGATGCTGACCCCGATGATCGAAAAAAGCGTCCAGACCGCAAAGCAGACGGTGAACGCAAAGGTGCTCAGACCCAGCGCCCGGTATTGTTCTTTGGCGCAAATTGTGGCGGTTCCCTGCATGTCAGGCTCCTGTCATTCTGCTGCGGTTAACATCGGTGTGGCGGCCAGCAGCGCCTGCAACTCCGGCTTGCAGGACCCGCAGTTGGTGCCGGCAGCGGTTTTTCGGCCCAGCGCGCTCGTGCTGCAGGCACCGCCCTGGATCGCGGCTTCAATCGTGTGGATGCCGACGTTGAAACAGGCGCAGACGGTGCGGCCAGGATCGGGTTGATCGGACATCGGTGACCCCGCCAGCGCCACCAGCGCCGGCAGTTCGCCATTGACCTGTGCAATCGAATGGGCCCGCGCCACGTCCAGCGGGTCCGGCGCCGCAAAAAACAGCCCCTTAAGTGTCTTGCCGTCATAAATGGCGACCCGCACAACGCCTTTGGCGGTATCGCACAGGATGCTGGCGTCGCCTGCGGGCAGGTTCAGCACCGCGCGGGCCTCAGATTCCCAGTCTGTGACGGGTGTGGATCCGGCCAGTTCACAGCTCCAGCCGGTGCTGCTGCGCGCCACCGTGCTATAGGCATGCGCGGGCTGCATTATGGCAGTGGACACCGCGAAGCCGTACCAGCGCGCCCTGAACGGGCGCAGCGTGACCCGGCTCGCCTTCAAAGCCGGCTGACCCGAGACCGGATCGACACGCCCCTCAACCAGAGCGTTGACCCGCCCGGCAGAAGCGTTGCTGCTGCTCCAGTGCATCGGCACAAACACCATGCCGCGGCGGATATCCGCAGAGATTCTGGTGCGCACTACCGCGCGTCCCTGCGGCGCGTTGAGCTCCACCAGCGCGCCCTCCTCCACGCCGGCATCCACAGCGTCCTGCGGGTGGATTTCCGCGAACGGTTCACTCAGGTGCTGGCTCAGCCGTGCAGATTTACCGCTGCGGGTCATGGTGTGCCACTGGTCGCGGATGCGGCCGGTGTTCAGAAGATATGTCCCGCGAACGGCCACGGCGGCTGGCGCCGGGGTGATGGGCAGCATCTGCGCCCTGCCATCGGCGTGAAAAAAGCCGCCCTGGCCAAACAAGCGCCCGCCAGCGGGCTGATCAACGGTGACCGGCCACTGCACCGGGGTGAAAGCGGCATAATTGGCGTCGCTTATTCTGGCCAGGCCACTGATGTCAAAATCGCGGCCCAGTGCCGCCGCCTGACCCGAAAGCGCGGCGTATTCGCGGAATATCTCTGCCGGTCCACTGTAAGAGAACGCATCCTCCCAGCCCATGCGCTGCGCCACCTGGCACAGGATCTGCCAGTCCGCGCGGGCCTCGCCCGGTGCCGGCAAAAAGGCGCGTTGCAGGCTGATGCGGCGCTCAGAGTTGGTGACGGTGCCGGTTTTTTCACCCCAGGTTGTGGCAGGCAGCAGCACATCCGCCAGTGCGGTGGTATCGGTGTCGGTGACATCAGAAACCACACAGAACGGCACTTTGGCGATGGCCTGAGCCATAAAATCAGAATCCGGCATCGACACGGCCGGGTTGGTGCCGATAATCCACAGGGCTTTGATTTTGCCACGGTCACAGGCGTGAAACAGGTCCACCGCTTTCAGACCCGGACGCGTACAGATCGTCGGGGATTTCCAGGCCTGTTGCACCACGTCGCGGTGCGCCGGGTTCTCAATTTCCAGGTGGCAGGCCAGCATATTGGCCAGGCCGCCCACTTCGCGGCCCCCCATCGCATTGGGCTGGCCGGTGACGGAAAACGGCCCCATGCCAGGGTGCCCGATGCGGCCGGTCGCCAGATGGCAGTTGATGATCGCGTTCACCTTGTCGCTGCCACAGGCCGACTGGTTTACGCCCTGGGAAAAGATGGTCACCACTTTGCGCGATCCGATCCAGAGATCGTGAAATGCAGAAATCTCCTCTGCGCTCAGACCCGCATCCGTCGGATCACTGTCGCGCGCAGCCGCAAGCGCCGCGTCAAAACCACTGACATGGCGTTCGACATAGGCCCTGTCGACCGCGCCGCGGCGCTCGATTTCAGTCAGCAGGCTGTTAAACAGCGCGCTGTCCCCATCCGCGCGGACCGGCAGGTGCAGATCGGCGCCGTCAGCAGTTTTGGTGCGACGGGGATCAATCACCACAAGCTTCATCTGCGGTCGTTCGGCGCGTGCCACACTCAGGCGCTGAAACAGCACCTTGACCGCCTTACGGTGCCGTATTTCCCGATGGCCGGAAATCATGACGACCGGGCCCTGTTACGTGCTGTGCTGCCGCTGCCCGAAGGCTGTATGGCGGAGTTCGTGCAATACACCATTCCGACGGCTGAGGGTCTGCTGATCTGCCTCGACACCCAAAAAACCGGCGCGGATGGCGGCGAATTCTGCGCGGACCGGATGCGCTGGCTTGCGCGCGAACTGGACCGGGCCGGTGACACGCCGGTCTTCCTGTTCATGCACCACCCGCCCATGCGGCTTGGGCTGCCAATGCAGGACAGCGCCAATATGGAAAACGGCGCGGCGTTTCTGGATCTGCTGCAAGGGTATCCCAACATCCGGCACCTGTTCATCGGACACGTGCACCGCCCTGTATCGGGCTCGGTCAGGGGCATTGCCTTTGCCACTATGCGTTCGGTGCTTTACCAGGCGCCCCCACCACGACCAGCCTGGGATTGGGACAGTTTTCACCCGGCGCAGGAGGCCCCAGAATTTGGTGTGCTTTGCGTTGAGAACGCGGACGTAACCCTGCAATATGTTCAGTTTTGCCCGTTTGAGACCGGTGGGCCGGTGGGCTGAGCATCGCTGGCGCGGATCCGGATCAGAGCGCGGTATCCTGTGGCGG
>MAAC01016248.1_pt1 | contig 15575 bp, 12 predicted proteins | sample 1115981 | NCBI WGS metagenome assembly MAAC01 (sample SAMN04961126, study PRJNA320927) | seawater metagenome | isolation source: sample BD02T64 sea water enriched with oil for 64 days | place: USA:Gulf of Mexico | collected 2013-07-27 | reverse complement strand
TTAATTTTAACTCACTGCATCATTTTGATGATTGGCGGTCATTACACTTATGCGGAAGTTCCTTTTTTCGACCAACTCGCCGAACTTTTTGATTCCACACGTAATAACTACGACAAGCTAGGGCATTTCGCACAAGGCTTTGTACCCGCCATTATTACTCGAGAAATACTAATCCGTCAGTCTGTTATCAATAGCCGTCGCTGGATGAATTTCTTTATTGTGTGTTTTTGCTTAGGATTCAGTGCTTTTTACGAATTGATTGAATGGTGGGTTGCTCTTGGCACAGGCGAAGATGCCGAGGCATTCTTAGGGACTCAAGGATATATCTGGGATACCCAATCTGATATGGGCATTGCACTGCTGGGATCCCTTATCGCCTTATTCAGCCTGTCGCATTATCACGACAAACAATTAAGCGCGATGGATAGGAAAGCTTAAGACTTCATCAATCGAGCTCGCATCAGTCATTAGCATCAATAACCTATCCAAACCCAAAGCCACCCCAGAACAACTCGGTAAACCCGCCTCTAGTGCGGCCAATAAATTATCATCCATTGGCACGGACTCTAAGCCTTCTTTTTCACGCTCAAGCAACTCCGCAGTAAAGCGTTCTGTTTGCTGTTTAGCGTCGGTTAATTCCTCGTAGCCATTGGCCAATTCAACACGCTTAAAGTACACCTCAAACCGCTTTGCCGTTTGTGTGTTTTCGTCGCTTAACTTTGCCAGCATTGCCATACAGACAGGGTAATCGGTTACAAAATAAACCAAGTCGTTTTTTAATTTTGTTTGAATATATTGACTAAAAACGTAGTCTAGCCCGTTAGAAAGGCTATCACCACAAATCTCTTTTGCTTCTGAGTTGCCATTCTCACTGGCGTATTGCATCAACACATCCAACGTTGTTTTATGCGGGTTAATACCTGTGTGTTGTTCAAATAGGTCAGCATATGTCACTGTTCTAAAGGCCAAGTTTTCACTGAAGCATTGCATCAGTAACTCGATCATTTCCTCAATCAAATCAGCCAGACTGAAATCAACTCTATACCATTCAAGCAAAGCAAACTCGGGGTTATGGAACCGCCCTCTTTCACCTTGCCGAAAGGACTTAGCTATTTGATAAATTGAACCTGAGCCTGCCGCTAAAAGGCGCTTCATGGCGAATTCTGGGGAGGTTTGCAAGTAGAGCAGCTTGCTCGCTTGCTCCCCCTTATTAAGCTTTGTAGAAAAGCTATCCAAGTTCATATCACAACTTGCGGCGGATGATAGTACAGGCGTATCCACCTCAAGTACTGAACGCTCAACAAAAAACGTCCGTATTGTTTGATAAAGCTCTGCTCGCTGATGCAACAAAGCCGCCGAACAAGTCGGCGGCCATTGCTTATTATTCGATAAATTCAACGGGATATACTAACTTTTAACCCTCGCGGAGTATTCACCGGTTCGCGTATCTACTTTGATGATTTCGCCAATTTGTACAAATAATGGCACACGAACAACTGCGCCCGTTTCCAGTGTCGCAGGTTTACCACCACCGCCAGACGTATCGCCTTTTAAACCCGGGTCTGTATCTGCTATCGCTAACTCAACAAAATTAGGCGCAGCAACAAGTAAAGGTGCACCATTCCATAAAGTAACCGTGCATTTATCTTGCTCTTTAATCCATTTGGCAGCCTCACCAACGGCTGTCTTGTCACCAGAAACCTGCTCAAAGGTTTCGTCATCCATAAAATGCCAAAACTCTCCGTCGTTATACAAATAGGACATTTCCGTTTCCATCACATCCGCCGCATCTACTGTTTCACCCGATTTAAAGGTTTTATCAATAACGCGACCTGTTTTTAAGTTACGGATCTTAACGCGGCTAAATGCGGGACCTTTGCCAGGCCTAACAAATTCATTCTCGACGATTGTACAAGGTGAGTTATCGAACATGATTTTCAGTCCGCTTTTGAAGTCATTCGTACTATAAGTTGCCATATTAAGTTCCCACTTATTTATTAAGTTTATATTCCAAGCGCCATTATAATGGCTACATGGCAGACATAGAAAAAAAATCTTTAATTCCGAGCTGGCAGCAAGAACTCCAATCTGCTTTTACAAACATCAGCGATTTATTACGTTTCTTAGACCTTAGTGTTGACGACCTGAGCCCTTACCACGATGCAGCTAAAGACTTCCCTTTACTCGTCACCGAGAACTATGCAAAACGCATTAAAAAAGCTGACTGGAACGATCCATTACTTCAACAGGTTCTGCCACACCCCAATGAATTAGAGAAACACCCAGGTTTTCTAAGCGACCCTGTCGGTGACGAGCAAGCCAGCGTCTCTCCCGGTCTCCTGCACAAGTATCACGGTCGCGTACTGATGATTACAACAGCTGCATGCGCCATTCATTGCCGCTATTGTTTCCGGCGTGAATTCCCCTATTCTGACAATAGCGCTCATCGCTCACAACTTGATTCAATCAAGCAATATTTATCAAGCAACCCCTCCGTAACAGAAGTGATTCTTAGTGGTGGGGATCCGCTAACCCTTAGCGATTCAAAGTTTACGCATCTATTTGAATTTATCTCCAAACTGCCACAAGTTGAGCGCATACGAATCCACACCCGTTTACCGATCGTTTTACCGAGCCGTATTACACAAGCATTATTGGATACTCTTTCAGCAAGCAATAAAAAAGTGATTATCGTGATTCATGCTAATCACCCAAATGAATTAAGTACGGATGTATCTAACGCACTCCTCGCTATAAAAAATATAGGCGTCACGCTGCTCAATCAAACGGTATTGTTACGTGGCATAAATGATGATGCCGACACACTAACTGAATTGAGCCATCGCCTATTCAATTGTCACACCCTACCTTACTACTTGCACGTACTGGACAAAGTAGCTGGTGCAATACATTTCGATTCCACTATGCAGCACACTTATGAACTGTATGACCAACTGAAACAAAACTTATCTGGCTACTTAGTCCCTAAACTGGTTTGCGAAGAGGCAGGCAAACCTTATAAAACCATATTGGCAAGGAATAATTAGAAATATTAACTTTTGGCATAATAAGGCGCATAATGCACTTTATACTTATAAAGTCATAAATTTGGTACGCACACTACGTAAAACTTAAACGAGAGCAACATGGACATGCACAAACAATTCACGGATAGAATTAGGCCAACGATTAATAAATCTCACGTAGATTTACCTTTCGAGCCTAATATCACCTCATTCCAACAGTGGGCAGATTCACTGCCTATATTAAACCCGCGGTTATCAGCCAGTATGATGGCGACTGCTTCACAAGCCCTATTATCTGCGGACATTAACCCAACTGACAAACTTCGTATTGCCGAAGCCGCTCAACCATGTCTTCTTAAGCTGCTATCAGCGTGCAATGATAAAATAGAAGGTGCAAAACTTCCCTTCATAAGAAGTCTCACTGAAATTTTCAATGGAACTATAGAGGTCTTAACGAACCTCCGTTTGATTTACATAGATATCGCCTGCTCTCCTGACTTTATGAGTACTGACGTATCGAAAGAAGGCATTGATAACGCCCTTTTCTCTGACGAACAGAAAAGCCTTGTTATTTGTAGGGCAATAGAGATGCTTCGTATTATTCAGTTCGTAAAGTCACTTATTTATAAACAAGTAGGCAATGATTTTTGGGCCAACACAAATGCATTACTTAGCTTTGCCGAGAGCTTAGACATTCTTCAACTTAGTCATTTAACAAATGACGGGGGTAGCAATACCAGCCTTGAAAATGAGTTCAAGAAAATACAGTATTTTCACCTAGCAAACACTAACAGGCTGGGACAACGTGACATTAAAGCCGTACAACGGATTTTAGCTCTACAGGCAAGCGATATATTGATGTCATCAACGTTTGATGAATCTTCAAGCTTTTATATTGACTTGTCATCCTCCTCACCTATTAATCATATCGCTGAGATCAACGAAACAAACAACCAATACCGGTTTATGAATAATGAACAACTAGAGAAATTCATGCTCAGTGAACAAGTTGTTGCAGCAGAAAAACACGGAGCTATTTCTTTAGTATCGAACAACCCCATCCTACCTAAAAAGACCATAAGTAAGGTATTGTCCAGTTGGAGCGCTCAACAAAATAGACAAGTAGCTAGACAAAATCAAACAGAGGAAATAACCATCTACCCGGGCTTTGAGAGCATTATCAGAGCTCTTATTCTTAAAAAAAACCCCGACTATTTTGGAAAAAAAGTAGTACACGCTAAAAAGAACCCCTTGGATTTCGGCGTTGAAAACTTGCGTTTAATACCGATGGAAGATCACCAAAAGAATCACCATTCTCTTAGTGATACCGATATGAATAGGGCACTCAAAGCAACCGCTGAGAACGCCTTATCTGACAATAGCATCTGGGGAAAAAAAAGCCGCACTAAACCGGGTGAAAAAGGCGAAGAAATGGAAGCAAAAACAAATGACTCCAGCTTACAAGGGTTGCGATTTAAAGTATCAGCGACTAATAAACCGCTTTTAAAGGCATCTGATCTTATTGGTGTTCAGGCTAAAATCGGTTCACTTCAACTTGCTATTATCAGGCGCATTAATAACCTAGATGATGGTGACGTATCAGTGGGCATTGAAATGATGTCACCTCATCTCAAAATTGCTAATATAAAATTTCATGATGAAGAACAATCGCCTAAGCCCGTAATATTTCTCCAAGGTGTTCCAGCCATAAACCAGCCAGACTCTATTATCAGTCCTCTTTTCCTAGAAAACACGCATGAAGATATCGTATTAAAAACAAAGGATAAGATGAGTTATTATTCCATCGATAAAACAATCGAAACTAATCAAGTTTTCAGCCATTACACTGTTTCAAAAGGAGCGGAACTAGATTAAGGTAATAGTAAAATAATTATTGGCTGATTGATGACTAAGCGGACCGTACTAACACTCAATTTTTCAACAGAAGAACTTAAGATTTTAACAGCGGCCTTGGGCAAAACTGACGCTAATGTAATTTTAAAAACCGCTTCTTTAAATCAGCTAGACTCACAAAAAGAAGCATTCGCAGACATAAATTTAGTACTAGTAAAACTCTACGACTCAGAGCCATCTAATGCTGAACTCCTACAAAAGGTCAAACAACACTTCTTTCACTTTCCCGTTATTTTAGTGTCGGATAATGCATTACCTGTGGAAGAAAGCATTCAATACGATTCCAAAAACATCATTGATATTCGCGTGTTTAAGCCTATTTCTTTAGTCGCTAAGTCCATTTCAAGAGAAGTAAAGTCCCAACGTACTAAATACTTGTTACACCAAGTCAATTCGCAATTTAAGAACGAGTCATATCGCTTTGATTCTTTCTTAAAACATACCGAGGACGGCGTTGCGCTCATCCACGATGGCCAATATTGGGCCACCAATTCTGCATACAAGCGTATCTTCAATATTCCAGCCGATGAAAATATAGTCTGCTCCCCAGTACTTGAATTCAGCACCCCAACGGCTTGTCCAGTAGGCGGTAATTTATCTAAAAGAAACTTAAATACATCCTTAGAGTCTTTACCAGATGAAACGATTTTATCCGTTCTCATTCAAACTCGCGAAGGCGACTCATTTGTTACCACCATTTACAAAACACATTGCTTTGTTAAAGATCAGCTTTGCACACAAATTCTCATCCATAACCCTGATGCTTGGAGTAATGTAGAAAAGGGTTTTACTGATTTACGTACTTATGACCACGACACAGGTTTCTACAATAAAAGATTTGCAATTGAATACATCAACAAAGAATTAGAAAACGAAAAACCTCATGGCTCACTTGCCATCATTCTTATCGATGACTTTCGTGATATTCGTAAGCAACACAGTATTAATTACAGCGATGAAGTTATCCGTACCCTTGGAACCATAATTAATGAAACATGCCCTCAAAATACTGTCCTTGCCCGTTACGGTGATGCAGTGTTCACTCTTTTCTCATGTGAGCTAAGTCGTTCAGATTTTTTACTAAACTGCCAACAAATACTAACCGAAGTAAATAACACGTTATTTGGTGACGACAGCCAATATATAAAGTTAACTCTCAGCATTGGCGTTAGTTTTATCGACCCTAGAGTCACCACCTCAAAACAACTTACTTCTCAGGCCGATAAAGCATGTGACAAAGCAGGCTCTAATGGTGGCAATCAAATCCATGTGTTCGACTCTGTCACAACGCCATTAACCGTTATCATCGACGAGAGGGAAAACACGCGTTTAATACAGTCTGCTTTGGAACAAAATAGGCTTCACCCTTTGTATCAACCAATCGTTGACCTTTCCCAAAAATCAACCGAAAACTATGCTGTTCTATTACGTATTCTTGACGATAACAATGCACATATTCCACCTGACCACTTTATTCTCACCGCTGAAAAAACGGGGCTTATTAGCCACCTTGACGAATGGGTATTGAGAAATACGATTAAACAAATTAGAGAAGCTTCTCGTCAAGGCCTCCAAAGAAAGTTTTTTATTTCGATCTCTAATATTACCTACCGCAACACCTCGTTTATGGAAACGCTGGTAAATGAGCTAAAACTCTACAATATCGATGCCAGCTTATTGGTCTTTCAAATTAGTTTTTCTGATGTAAAAATTGAACCGACTGTTTTAAAAAACTTTATTTCTGTCATTAAAAAAGAATGTGGCTGCCAAATTGCATTCGACCAAATTGGCTTCAGCCAAATAACCGACAAAATGCTGCAAGAGTACTCTGTTGATTACTTAAAGATTGACGGCACTTTTAGCCAAAATCTTTTAAACAACAAGGAATCGCAAGAAGTCATTAAAGATATTATTGAGGTCACTCGCAGGAATAATGTAAAGACTATCGCTAAGTCTGTAGAAAATGCAAACACGCTCGCACTTTTATGGAACATTGGCATCGATGCAGTGCAAGGTTATTTTTTACAAGAACCATCCGACACCATGCGCTTTGATTTTGACCTTAAGAACTAAACTTCATTGGCTACTCCATGTGGCACATGCCCTGTTGCAACATGCTCCTGAGCGGATTCACAGTGTGCCGCTTGGTCATCAAAAAAAATGTCCGCACCAAACGATTTTAAAAACGCCCCTTTTGGCAACCCGCCTAAAAAAAGCGCTTCATCAATTCGAATATCCCAAGAACGGAGTGTGCGTACAACCCGCTCATGCGCTGGTGCTGACCGAGCTGTAACTAAGGCTGTTCGAACGGGTGATGTTTCCTCGATGAAATGACTTTGTAAATTATGGAGCGCCGACAAAAATGACTTAAAAGGTCCACCTGTCATCGGTTCTTTTGCTGACAGCTGCTCATTCTCAGTAAATGCATCCAGGCCTTTCTCTTTATAAATACGCTCAGACTCATCGGAGAAAATGACCGCATCACCATCAAAGGCTATTCTTAACTGGCCATTCTCCGCATCGGTTCCCTTGCCTGATAAAATAGTCGCTGCGGCGTGCCCCGCTTCCAATGCTTTACGAACATCTCCAGGCGCGGTTGAGAGAAACAAGTCTATTTCAAACGCCGATATATAACCAAAAGGCGTTTCGCCGCTAGTAAAAGCAGCACGTTTTATATCTAAATCATGTTCACGTATCGAATTAAAGACTCTAAGCCCTGTATCTGCACTGTTTCGAGATAATAGGATGACCTCTACCAATGCCTCGGGTAATCGTTTATTCAGCCCCAAGAGTTTCTTAACCAATGGGTAAGCAACGCCGGGGTTAAGACTTTCATCTTCTCTTGCTATTTGATAGGCGCAGTATGCTTCCTTGCCATCTTTTTCAAAAACTTTATTCGACTCAACAAGATCAAACAAGGCCATTGAAGATATACCTACCGTTAATTTTTTAGCTGCTAAAGACTGCATATCAACCATTACCCTGTTTTCAATATTGTTTATTTTACAATTATTTAAGTGAAAAAAATGCCCCAAAAGGGGCATTTTTTACGCCTCCCACTTAAAACCGTTTATTGGCACGCAACCTCAAAACCTGCGCGGTTAAAACACGTGCCTGCTGGCTTGTTTTTAAGAGCTACTTTAGCCTCAGTTGACATAGGCATATGTTCTAAAGCAGCCTCGACCAATGGCCCTTTTACTGCCGTTGTATCCTTTGTTATAGAAGGAGTTGCCTGGTAATCAGATCCCGTTGAAGATGGAATCGTCGCAATAATGTCACCATTTTTAGCCATTTTCAATGTGCCAGCAGCTACTTGTTTTCTATAATCATATAGGTTGAAACGAAGTGGTTTACTAGTATCTTCAGATATCACCTGAACACCTCCGTTAACCACCACTATTCCAAATAACCTAGGGTCTCCCGACTGCATCCATAAGTAGCTATCTGACGTAACATGGGGCTTGTTAAACGTCGCAGCTTCATTATCTGCAAAAACTAGGCGTAAGCCTTCAGAATCAAGACTTGCTGACGCAAGACGACCAGCAAGTGCTGGCGGTGGAAAAACAGCTGTATGGTCTAGTTCAAGCACACTATCAACAAGCTGAGCACCTTCCCTATCGATCGATAACAACAGATCTAGATCAATAAAAATTGCACTTAGCAAACCATATAAAGGAATACCCAGTACCCGAACATCATCAATCTCATACACTAATTTATTATCGCCATTAAGCACGATATTACCGCCTAAATTTGTTGGCAGCCAGATTCCAGGGAACCAACTCCACAACTTTAAATCACCATCAACTTCTAGGTAATCATCTTTCGTGGTAATCGTCAACTCATCCAAAGGGCGTGGCCAGTAATCAAGAATGTGTTTATTAAACAGGTCTGTAATTACCTGTGGGCTTAATATCACCGTTCCATTGTGGACATTAATCGTAAAACTCTCCACATCATCAAAGACCACCGGTTGACCGGCTACTTTTGGTTCCAAGGATGCACTGAGTTTTTCGATATAAAAACCAATGTTATCAACCACATCAAAATTTACATTTTCTATGTAAATGGAAACGTTCGCAGCACCGGAGTCACGCTCCGTATTCGCTCTTAGCTCAGTCGATTGCATACCTGAAGGTATGCTTTTTTGCTGCCATACCGCTCTTGCACTTTCAAGTTCTTGCTGCTGTTTTTCAATAAATGAACCTGCCATCAAACTACTAGAGGCTCCAACAGTTAGTAATAAGCACATCGCAATATTTTTTATTTTTTTATAATGCATTTTTTTGCTCCTAATTGGCTCAGATACCGTCATTAATTTTTCAGGTAGGCTAATACTCCGCCATCTTCTTTTAATTTCAAATGCCCGGCAGATAGCTGATCTCTATAGCCATACAGATGAAAATCTAAATCCGCATCTGCTGAGTCACTCATCACTTGGACTGACGCGTCTGTTGGCATAGCTTTCATAAATTTAACGTCCCCACCTTTAATAAGTATGTAGCTATCGCTCTCTTTCAACAAAGCTGTTTCCCCTGTACTACCATTATCAAAAGACAGTACTAAACCACGATCCTCCATTGCAGCTGACTCTATATTTAGATGTAACATTGGTGGTGGAAATAGTTTTAGCGTATCAAGCACTACTGTACTGCCAATCAGCTTTGCACCTGGGGCATCAACTGTTAGCAATTCATCAATATCCACATTGGCAGCTTTAAGAACCTTTGTTGCATCCTCTCCGTCTGTGATCACTTGCCAAGGCGTATAGTTAAGAATATGTCCGTCTTGTAGTTTGATATCACCTTTAAGAACAAAAGGAACCCATAACCCCTTACGAATCATCTGGCCTGATAAAGTTAAAACATTTTTAGCCGTTTTAACTTTAATATTTCTAAGCGTTGCGCCTTTAAAAGCAAAAACCTTCTTATTAAGCAACGCTTCAAGTTTGCCACTGTCTAAAACAACACTTCCTTTAAGTGGTGTTAGTGAAAATGAAGCCGGGTCATCGAATATGACGGGAGCTCCGCTATCATTTGGCGTTGCTTTCACAACAAGCTCGGGTATATAAAACCCTATATTATCAACCACTCTAAAGTTCGTATTCTTTACGTACAGTACACTTCCTGAGACTTCAGAGCTACGATAGTTAGAAACCTTTAAGGCTTTTGACGACTCAAGTTTTGCTTCTACAATGTCAGTGCCTGTTTCATACGCATAGGTAAAAGCTGCGTAACTGAGAAACAGAGCACCTGTCACTAATTTAAGGCTTGTGTGAGACATGCCTTCCTCCCATTAATTATTATGATTATTTAATTAGCAGTTCTTAGACTGCTTACTCAAATAGATCATCTTTACATCATAAAATCAAGAGATTAATGGGGAAATCAAACAGAACTCACGCCTTCACCCGTTGTCTGTAAATCATCTGGGTTGTTTTTTTCAACCCAATTCCATGCAACTAAAAGGGCTACCGAGGCTAATAAAGATGCCATCGTAAATACCCATGCAGCACCGAATTCATCCCACAGAAAACCAGCAATTAACCCGCCAAACATACCGCCCGCACCATAGCCTATACTAGCGTATAGCGCTTGACCTTTATCTTGAGTAGCGCCTTTAAAATAATGATGGGTAAGTTGAATGCAAACAACATGAAATGCGCCGAATGATGCTGCGTGTAGTACTTGTGCGATGATCAAAGCTGTCAAGCTCTCAGCAAGCCACGCAATGATAAGCCACCTAATAACGGTTAACAGAATGCTGAACAACAAAACACTACGAAGAGAAATATGCTGGAATACTCGTTGAATCGCTATAAATAGTACAATTTCAGCCAGCACACCTAATGACCAAAACTGACCAATTTCCGTTTCGCTATAATTTAATTTGCTCAGTAAAATAGAGAAAAAAGCATAGTAGGCGCCATGTGACGCCTGAATCAAGAACACAACGAGAAAAAAGGCGATAACTTTCTTTTTCATCAGAATTGAATAAATAGCAGGGCCACCTTTCTGATGTTTTTTCCTTCCTTTCTCACTGAGCAACAAGCTCGATAAAAAAATCATCGCCAAGCACAAACTGACTAATAGAGGCCATTCATCCAAACCCATCGTATTTAACAAATAGCCAGCGCCCGCAACAGTCACAATAAAGCCCACTGAGCCCCACAGCCTTATACCGCTATATAAATTGGTTTGATGTCCAAGCTTTGTCAGAGTAATCGATTCGAATTGTGGCAACATCGCATTCCAAAAAAAGCTGAACACAAAAGTAACCATTAATATGCCAGCAAAGTCTTGCTCAAATAATAAACAAGCATAGGCGATTACCGCCACTAAAGAAGCTATCTGAACCAAACGCATTCGGTCATTAAAACCAGCGGACAACCACGCCAAAATACTTGGCGCAACAAGCTTAGTGCCCTGCATTACCGCAAAGACTACCCCTACTTGAGCCGCCACATAGCCAATGGATTTTAGGTACAAGCCTAAATAAGGCATCAGTGCGCCTAACGATGCAAAGTAAAAGAAATAAAAACCTGAAAGCTGCCAATACGGCAGTTTTTGCTGACTCAACAGTTTAAGCTCGACCTAATTATGATAGAAAAACTTATGACTACTCTTTGCCCGCAGGAATAATGGGGACTGTAGACCTGACATCTATATTTTGCGCTCTATGTCTGAGCACATGATCCATAAGCGTAATAGCCATCATTGCCTCAGCGATAGGTGTTGCTCTAATACCAACACAAGGGTCATGTCGCCCCTTAGTTACAACATCTATAGGCTTACCGCTAGTATCCACAGACTTGCCCGGAAGGCGCAAGCTTGAGGTTGGTTTTAATGCGATACTTGCTGAAATTATTTGCCCCGTAGAAATCCCACCTAAAATGCCACCTGCCTGGTTACTGAGAAAACCTTCTGGTGTGATTTCATCACGAAATTCCGTACCAAGTGCTTCGATGCAATCAAACCCACCGCCAATCTCAACGCCTTTTACTGCATTAATACTCATCAAAGCATGCGCTAACTCAGCATCAAGCCGATCAAAAATGGGCTCACCTAAACCAACTGGAACACCTGTCGCCGCCACGTTTACGCGCGCGCCAACTGAATCACCCGATTTTCTTAATGCGTCCATGTAGGCTTCTAATTCACCTACTTTGTTTGGGTCAGGGCAAAAGAAAGGATTGTCATGCACAGTAGACATATCCACCGCATCGATTTTAATCGGCCCCAACTGAGCTAAATAGCCTTTAATCTCGATGCCTAAGCTTTCACGTAAATATTTTTTGGCGATGCCACCTGCGGCCACGCGCATAGCTGTTTCACGAGCAGAAGAACGCCCACCCCCACGGTAATCACGAAAGCCATACTTTTGCTGATAGCTATAGTCTGCGTGCCCAGGTCGAAATGTCTCTTTTATATTCGAATAGTCTTTAGACCGTTGATCCGTATTTTCAATAATCAAGCCTATCGGTGTACCCGTTGTTTTACCTTCAAACACACCTGACAAAATCTTTACTTCATCCGCTTCACGTCGTTGAGTTGTATGCCTTGAGGTACCTGGTTTCCTTAAATCGAGGTCACCTTGCAAATCCGCTTCACATAGCTCCAACCCAGGAGGACACCCATCCACAATACAGCCTATAGCAGGACCGTGACTTTCGCCAAACCCAGTAATTGTAAAAATTTTCCCTATCGAATTTCCTGACATGTTCGTATTTTATCGTTAATTAATTACGCTAGTTTAGCCTGAAATAGGCTGTTATATTCCAATAACTGTTCTTTTGTTAGCATGAAGATTCCATGCCCACCATACTCAAAATCTTGCCATAAAAATGGCACCTCTGGGTAACAACGTTGCAATGCTTCATCTGTATTCCCAACCTCAACATACAACACACCACCATCATTAAGGTGCTCGGCCCCATACGCTAAAATGTTATGTACCAAATCTAGACCGGAAACCCCACCATCCAGACCCAGCGTCGGTTCTTTATAAAACTCTTCAGGCAATTTAGAAAGCTCTTCATGCCCAACATAAGGTGGGTTACAAACAATCAAATCATATGTCTCACCCTCTAGCCCATCAAATAAATCTGATTCAATGGTCCTCACTCTGTTTGCTAGCTTGTGTTCCTCAATATTCCTTTGTGCAACACGAAGTGCAGATGTTGAAATATCAGCCAAATCAACACTCGCTTTTGGAAAATACACGGCACAAGCAATACCAATACAGCCACTGCCCGTACACAAATCTAAAATTTTATGGGTTCGCTCAACATCAACCCAAGGTGCAAATAGATCATCAATTAATTCCGCAAAAGGCGAACGTGGAACCAAAACATTCTCATTAACAAAAAAGGCCAAACCTGCAAACCACGCTTCGCCTATTAAATATGCAGCAGGAACTTTTTCATTGACCCTACGATCAAAAATTCCCAAAATTTCTCGTTCATTTTCAGCGCCAACCTCTTCATCAAACACCTCTTCATTAACCAGCGGTAGGTTCTTTGTGATGGTTAATACTATGTACGCCGATTCATCTATCGCATTGCCTGTTCCATGTCCAAAATGAAGCTGAGCGGCTTCAAACAAGCTAGCACCGTAATGAATCAATTGATTAATTGTGTTTATTTTCTGTAATTTGATTGTCATAACGGTGTAGATAGGGCTATATTTAGCAAAAAGAATTAGTTAACTGTTATCAACAATAATTTTAACTCAATTAATAACTTACAAAGTACTTTAAAAGATGTCTATTAGAAATCTAACAAACGAAGAAGTTAACTCTTTATTCCCAATCAGAAACTTTTCTGATAACAGCAAGACACAACTTCAAGAAACAATAAAAACAGAAATTATCGACGCTAATAGCACTTTATTTTCCGCCGGTAGCAGTGATGACCGCCAAATTTATCTTTTAGAGGGCAAAGTACTACTAACGCTTGGAGAAAACAAAGAACGAACAGTCGAGGGCGGTCAAATGGAGGCTCGCTTCCCTATCGATAACAACACTCCTCATCAAGCAACGGCTCTTGCACTCGAACCTGTCACACTGCTATCTATTAAACGCACCGTGCTTGATGACTTGATGAATGAGACGCTACCAAGCGGCCATGATCATATTGATATTCTTGAAGAAAGTGAAGACTCTCTACTGTATAACCAGCTTTATTTTGAAGTCACTCAAGAAATGCAAGCTGACAAACTAGAATTGCCCTCTATCCCTGAAGCAGCCATTAAAGTTCGCACAGCAATAGCTGACCCCCATGCAACATCAGCTAAAATCTCTCAAATAACTCAGCAGGACCCCGCTATTACCGCCCAGTTAATCAAAGTTGCTAACAGCCCATTATTTAGGGGCCGTGAACGCATTGAAGCGCTGCCCCATGCGATCACTCGGTTAGGCCTCAAAGCAATAAATAACCTAATCACCAGTTTCACCATGAGAATGGTTTTTAATGCCAAAACAAAAGACGTAAAAGAACTCATTTCAGCACTGTGGTTACATAGCCGTGATGTTGCTGGCATTAGTGCAGTTATGGCTAAAAAACTTAAAGGTTTCAATGCAGACAAAGCGATGCTTGCCGGCTTAATACACGACATTGGCTCTATACCCATTTTAACTCATGCCGATAAGCACCCTAGTTTGATAAGCAACCAAAACGATGTGCGACATACCATTAAGAAACTAACTCCTGTCATCGGAAAGATGGTGTTAGAAAAATGGAACTTTACTGATGACTTTATTGAGCTAGCTATTAATGCTGAAAACTGGGAGCGAAAAACAGATCAACCCGCTAACTACACCGACTTGGTGATAGTTGCTCAACTGCTTAGCTTCAGAAACACGCCTTTACAAGAACATTACCCAGAACCTAAAACAGTGCCTGCGTATGATCGTCTCACAAAGTTATTGAGAGACCCCAGCGATTCAATTGATGTATTAGAGGTCGCCCAAGAAGAATTAGCCGACATAAAGCAGTTATTTAACTAAGAGTTCATGGTTTAGTTTTTGGAAATACCAACTAACCCAACCAGCCCAGTACGGCCAATCCCTGCAAGCCAAAGTTATTGAGCAATTACCCAATAAAACAGATGTTATTCTTCGCCTAGGCAACCAACTAGTACAGGTAAAAAGCGACATTCCTGTCACTGTTGGACAAATCATCAAAGTCTTAGTAGAGAGAACAGCGTCTGAACTTATTCTTAAAGCCCCACCTCCTAATCAACAAACGTCCATTACTAACACCAGTCTGCGTCAACTACTTCCCAAGCAATCCCCCGTTAATGAATTTCAACAACCACTTATTCAGGTATTTACACGCATTACCAAACAAACCATAACAACAGCCTCATCTGTATCGCCTGAGTTACCATCACAATTACTCCAGATAAAGCGTTTAACTAGAAACATCCTACAATCGTTACCGAGTCAAAAAAATATAATTACAACTGAAGGTTTCAAAAAGGCATTACAAAACTCCGGTGTTTTCTTTGAAGCAAAACTTCAACAAGCACTTGCCGATAGAAAAACCACTTCTAACAACCCTATCAACAACCCAAAAAACCTCTTTAAAGCGTCGCTGAGTCAAGCTCAAACCACACAAAATACCAGCACTACAAC
>MAAC01014897.1_pt1 | contig 15576 bp, 15 predicted proteins | sample 1115981 | NCBI WGS metagenome assembly MAAC01 (sample SAMN04961126, study PRJNA320927) | seawater metagenome | isolation source: sample BD02T64 sea water enriched with oil for 64 days | place: USA:Gulf of Mexico | collected 2013-07-27 | reverse complement strand
CTTCCTATACTTGCGGGGCTATTGGTGGTGATTACTCCACTGTTAATCGACTTATTTGTTGGCTTTATTTTAGGTGCCATACTTGTATTTATCTCTTTAGCGATAATGAAAGCAGCTAAACAAACAAAGAATTAGTGGAATAGAGCGAATGGTTAGTTAATCATCAAAGAATGTTTAGCTAACCATTAGTTATGTACTAGGCTGCTTTAGCTTACAAGTAAAACTAATTTACCAACATTTTCATTCTTCGCCATTTTTTCATGAGCCTGCTCGACTTGCTGCCATGGATAAACCGAATCAATTATCGGCTTTATTCGACCATTGACTAAATCAGCATAAAAATCATTGATGAAACTCTTAACGAGTTGAGCTTTATAGTCATCACTGCGGTTGCGTAACGTTGAAGCGGATAACGTTAATCTTTTTGCCAACAGCTTTGCTATATCAACTTGTGAGCAATATCGCCCACCTAACATTGATAAAGTAACTATGTGTCCATCAAGTGCTGCGATATTAATATTTTTAGCTAAATACTCACCACTAACAACATCAATAATGACATCGTAACCTGAGGGGACATTTGTTTTAGACCAAGAAACAAAATCACTGTGTTGGTAATTTATAACTGCATCAGCACCAAGTATTAGACACGCTTGTACTTTAGATTCATTGCCAACAGTGACCGTAACATGACATTGTTTCGCTTTTGCAAGCTGTATTGCAGCACTGCCAACACCACTTGCGCCTGCATGAATGAGCACCCTACTTTTATCCGCTAATTTAGCAATACTGAATAAGCTTTGATATGCAGTTAGAAATACTTCAGCACAAGCTGCACCTTGCTCAAAAGTAAATTTTTCAGGTAAACAAAATAATTGCGCTGCTTTTACTTTGACATATTGCGCGTATCCGCCACCCGCAACTAAGGCGAAAACTTTATCGCCTACTTGCCATGGTTTTGCTAAATGGTTAGCAGAAACCGCTTCTCCACATTGTATGATTTCACCCGAGACTTCTAAACCAAGGATTGATGACTCTCCTGCAGGCGCTGGATATTTACCTGCACGTTGCAATAAATCAGCTCGATTGATCCCTATAGCGTGAACTTTAATCAAACATTCATCCACCGCTATTTCAGGCATCACTGTTTGAGATAACACTAATGCTTGCTGGTTATCAACATGGATATATTTCAAGGAGATATCACCTTAGGTAGAGCTTTATTAGTTAAAGCGGGAGAGATATTAAGCTAAATAAAAGTTAGATAAAGTGCCTATGCTCACGCACTTTATCTAATAAAATTTAGCTAATTAACATAACTGGTAGAAGTTAAGTTAATGGCGTTAAAGCAACAGAGTTGAACTCGACTTTTTTCCAACCACTTTGCATAAAATTACGAATATTACCGTGGTCATTACCTTGTGGATTATTTACCACGTCTTCACGATAAAAACGACCAAAACAAGCCAACGTTTGTTGCTCTGTTAACTTATTAAGCTTGGCAAAATAAAAGATCTTGCATGAGCCTTCGTTCGTGCCAGCTTCATTGAGTACATCACCATTGCTGAAAGTCGCAGGTAGGTAACTATAGTTTTCACTAATAACTTGCATCACTTGCTCAAAACTTACTTGTTCAGCATTTGAGTCTAACTGACTGATAAAATCAGCTAAGGTAATGTTTACTTCTGGAGTACTCATTAAATATCACCCGTTTTTAATTTAGCCTTTGCTTCCTCTACTTTAGAGAAGTCTAAACCTAGTTCATTAACCGCTTGCTCAATAAGTCCTGGATCTGCCATTACTAAACTCATAATAGCTTGCAGTTTTTCCGGTGGAATGCCAAGTTGTGTAATGAATGCCATTGCCATCATTGGGTTTTCAGTGAGCGCCTGAAACATCTCATTAATTTTCTCATCACTGATATTTAGTTCTTTTAAGATTTGTATAATCGGGTTCATTAATTTTCTCAATTTAATAGTCGGTTTCGCGTTAGTAATAAGCAGGCTATATAAAGTAAGCACAGGCTTAAAAGTTATGCGGATTATAATATCAAATTATAAAGAACTTTACAGACAGCAGCCTGTTAATAAATCAAATATCTAATTAACTAATCTCTTTCACTACACTATTGGAAAAGAAAAAGTATAATGACACTGAATTTACGCAAACAAATACGCACTTAACTATCTATCACAACTTATGCCATCAAAATTTAAAAATACCGAACTTCAGTCCCCTAAATTAAAGTACTTATCTGCATATTCCGCACAAATACAAATGCAAGTTCAGCAAATGATTGAACAAAAAAATTTAGCGCAATATTTATTAAAAAAATATCCAACGATCCATGAGGTAAGTAACGACAAAGCCCTACGTGGTTATGTTATGTCACTGAAGAACCAGTACTTGAAAAAGTCAGCACCTTTAAGTCAGATAAAGTATGACGATAAAATTCATATAATTAATAATGCTCTAGGGTTGCATACCTATGTCTCTCGCGTGCAAGGTAATAAGCTAAAAAGTAAACATGAAATTCGCATCGGTAGCCTCTTTAAAAAAGCCCCTGAAGCCTTCTTAGCCATGATAGTTGTTCACGAGTTAGCGCATCTAAAAGAGAAGGAGCATAATAAGGCATTTTATAAGTTATGCCAAAGCATGTTGCCTGAATATCATCAATTAGAATTAGACTTACGTATTTACCTAACTCAAATAGAATTAATTGGAGATATTTACACCTAAGACCAATGACGATAACCAAGGGGTAATTTTAAATGGCTTAATAACGTCATCACTTTTAGTCATAATATTTCTACTTGTTTGATGAGATAATTTTATATAAATTACCGAGCAATACCCCAAAAATGAAATACCCAAATGTCTGAAACTAAAATTAAGTTTGAACTCGAAAAAGAAAACAAGAACAGTGTCCGTTATAAAGAAATTCCCAAAGAGGGCATGCCACCGATTTTAGGCTCTATTTATGTGCAAAAATGGTATGCGGGTAATAGTAAATATCTAGAGGTGACTGTTAATAAAGTGGATTAACGCATTTTCATTTAAACTGTTACGACGCTAGAACCAAAAAACCAGAATACCTTGTTAAGGTAATTCTGGTTTTTTTGGGTTAACCGCAAGTCAAACTAACGGTTATGATTTCTGCTTGTTATGCTTGATATAACATAGCTAGAAAATCTTTAGACTCATTCAACTGGCTAAATTTAAACAATTTAGAACCTGATTGGTCTTTAACAACAACATTTAATTTGTTGATTGAAATAGACTTTACTGGTGCTTCAATAGCGTAAATCTTACCTTGATAAGTATAAGACATAATATAACTCCTTTAATTGCGTAAAAACGCAATATTAAAAAGCCCATAACTGCATATACATAATTGATAATAATACGATGAACTAACCGAGAATGACTCGGGATCTCATGCAGCAAAAAGCTTTGATTTAATAACTTTTACTAAGGTGTTGGCTGACTGTGAAAGGGAAAGACAAAACACGAAAAATCACTGGGGATTAACATCAATTAGATGAGGAAGGCTAATTGATGTTGGGCAATATACTGTGCTTTGTTGGAAAAGTAAATATTTATTTTTTAAGTACTAAAGTATAATTAAAAAAATAGTGATAAATAGTTATGATTAGCACTTGGTTAATATTTAAGTGACACCCAAATATATTCAATTAATAACCATAATTGTCCTCAATATTAGGCTGAGCAATATAACTCAAACCAACTCAATCTTAATTATTTCGGACACCTTATCGATAAAATATCACAATCAACATTATCGAGTATTTTCTCAATGGTATTGCCAATAAATTTACCGTTATTACCCATGCCCATTACTAATAAATCTACTTCATGTGTTTTTACTAATTCAGGTAATTCATATTCAGGTGAGCCTAAGACAAGGTGAGTCAATTTTTCATCAAAAGTAAATTGGTTAAGTAACTCATCAAATACAACTTTGTGGTGATACTTTATCGCATCACTATAGTCATTAAAATCACCACTAGCTAAACTGTGGTCCATGCCCACGGCATTCATACCTTGCCATAATTCTATCCCCATAGGCTGATAACAATGACAAACGTGAGCTTCGCTATCAAATAACTCAGCCATTACCAACTCTGCCTGAATAATATCAGCATCTAATTTCTCAGGTTTATCATGGGTTCTTTCGGGGTCAACGGCAGCCATAACAGTGCGATACGAGTAATCGCGAATATTTTTAGTCAGTAGCAATGGAACCGGACAGTGCTCTAGTAATTGCCAATCACCAGGAGTGAAGAATATTCTATTGAGTGTCGAATCTTGCTTAGTTGATTTTATCACTATCGATGCGCCATTATTGGCAATCTTCGCCAAAACGGCACAGCTCACATCAGAATGCCAAACGACATCAATATTAACGACAATATCAAGCAACTTTACTTCAAGTAAGTACGTTTCTAACCACCGTAACTTCGATGCTATATATTCTTTTTGTAAAGCTTCTAATTGTTCTTGATTAAAATTCCAATGGCTAACAAATTGACTATTATAAGCCACAAGAAAAAGCTCTATACTTGCTGACGTTTTTTCTGCAATGTTAATCGCCTGCACTAATGCTGATTGGTGGTCACTAGCAGCATCCATCACCACCAAAATATTTGTTATATTTTTCATAATATTCCCTAACTATCAATAATCTAAACAAGGACTACCTAAGTAGCATCTTTATTAATTTAGAAAATTAAAATAATGACTTCTCTTACTTAAAAGTTAGTTGAATTAGACACTTATAGCAATGTATTTACCTTAAGTTTGCACACAAGTTGATCTAAGTCATGCATCACTTATCTGTAGTGATTAGGCTACATATATCAATGATAAATGGCGCAATTCTCGAAAATAACCAACGACTAGAAACTTACAGTAGTGCCTTTATTCCTTGAGTTAATCCTTCAACCGTTAAAGGATACATTTTATTAGCAACAATGCTTTTCATTATATCGATGGAGCTATAATAAGACCACTGCCTTTCCTCTTGTGGGTTTAACCAAATACTCTTATCAAAATGATTCAATAACCTTTTCATCCAAACACTGCCTGGCTCTTCATTCCAATGTTCGACACTACCACCAGGGTAGGTAATTTCATAAGGTCCCATAGTCGCGTCCCCAATAAAAATCACTTTATAGTCACTACCATAGGTATGAATGATTTTGTGTATATCAACGGGTTCGCTAGTTCGACGGTTATTGTCTCGCCATACATACTCATAAACACAATTATGAAAATAAAAAAATTCTAAATGCTTAAATTCAGTATGCACCGCTGAAAACAATTGTTCGCATACCTTGATATGATCATCCATTGAGCCACCAACATCAAAAAACATCAGTAATTTAATGGCATTGTGTCGCTCAGGTTTCATCTTAATATCAAGGTAGCCCGCATTACGAGCGGTAGCCGATATAGTATCATCAAGTGCCAATACATCACTGGCACCAGTACGCGCAAATTTTCGAAGCTTGCGCAAGGCAACTTTGATGTTTCGCGTGCCAATTTCAACGTTATCATCTAAATTTCGATATTGACGCTTGTCCCATACTTTTACAGCTTGGCGGTGACGAGAGTTTTCTTGACCTACTCTAACCCCTTCAGGGTTGTAACCATTTGCACCAAAGGGCGATGTGCCACCAGTGCCAATCCACTTATTACCCCCTTCATGACGTTTTTCCTGCTCTTTCAACCGTTCGGCCAAAGTTTCCATTAATTTGTCTAAACCACCCATGGCTGAAATCTTTGCTTTTTCTTCATCAGATAGCATTTTTTCAAAATGTTTCTTTAACCAATCTTCAGGTATTGCCGACAAATCAAGTTCAATGGTTGATACGCCTTTAAAATAATCAGCAAAAGCGCGATCAAATTTATCAAAATAACTTTCGTCTTTTACCAAAACCGCGCGGCTAACGACATAAAAATCATCAATATTAGCAAAAACTACGTGCTGCTCTAATACGCGAATTAAGTCTAATAATTCACGTATGGTACAAGGCACCTTGTAGTCTCGTAATTTGCAAAAAAAATCAATTAACATATGCTTTTTGACCTCTGGTGATTTTATTTATCGATGAGAACGATGCATAAAAGCGAGCTTTTCAAACAAATGAACATCTTGCTCGTTTTTCAATAAAGCGCCATGTAAAGGCGGGATCACTTTTTTGGTGCGAGTTTCTTGTAAAACGCCAATATCGATATCTTCAGCTAAAAGTAACTTTAACCAATCAATCAATTCAGAAGTTGAAGGCTTCTTTTTAAGACCCGGTATTTCGCGAAGATCAAAGAATAGTGCTAACGCTTCATCAAGCAGTTTTTGTTTGATGTTAGGAAAATGCACATCAACAATCGCTTTCATTTCCTCTGCTTCAGGAAAACTAATGTAATGAAAGAAACAACGACGCAAAAAGGCATCAGGTAACTCCTTCTCATTATTTGAGGTAATAATAATTATAGGCCTTTGTTTAGCAACAATTTTTTCTTGAGTTTCATAAACAAAAAATTCCATTTTATCGAGCTCTAATAACAGATCATTAGGGAACTCAATATCGGCCTTATCAATTTCATCAATTAATAAAACCGGTCTTTGATCAGCCGTAAAAGCATGCCACAGTTTTCCTTTTACTATGTAATTACTAATATCATGCACTTTTTCATCGCCTAGCTGACTATCTCTAAGACGTGATACCGCATCATATTCATATAAGCCTTGTTGGGCTTTAGTGGTTGATTTGATATGCCAAGGAATTAACTCAGTCCCTAAACTCAACGCTAGCTCTTCGGCAAGCATAGTTTTTCCTGTCCCTGGCTCACCTTTAATTAGCAAAGGTCGTTCCAGCGTAATTGCCGCATTGACAGCAAGTTGCAGTGCTTTAGAGGCAATATAGTTACCCGTGCCATTAAATGATTTCATGTTTTTCCCACTTATTGTTTACAAATTAAACTAAGATATTGATTAGATATGCCATTTTATTTAACTAAATAGAAAAATGGCACTTAATATCTTCATATGAGGCTAACTTTAACCTGTTAGTAAAAATTTTCCACAGGATTTCAAAAATAGTTGAAATAACTAAGAAATATATACCGATAATACGATTACTAACAAACAGAAAAATAAACTAACAATAATTAGATAGACTAGATCAAGAAATCTGTAACTAGTGGTTATATTTATAGTTTAAGCTATATACAATCGAGATAGATTAGAACTTGCTTAGGATGAGCAGTGTTCAATAAATGGAATTATTTATTGTTATAGTAGGAACGCTCAATATGTTAAAAAACCTGTCACTAGCTAAAAAAATTCACCTAGCACTAACCTTAATTGGCGCTATTTTTTTAAGTACCACTATTTTCTTTTTTCATCATGATGAAAAAGAACTGGCAGAGCACTTTGTTGAACGAAATCTTGAAAGCCTTGCACTTAATTATTTTGACTCTGTCAATACCATGATGCTCACAGGCACTATAGCTAATCGACAACTTATTCAAAATAAAATTCTCAGCCAAGACGATATCGTAGAAGCAAGAATTTTACGTACTCAAGCGGTTAATAAGGTTTTTGGTGAGGGCTTCTCTGATCAGAGTGCGAAAAGTGCATTTGAACGGGAAGGTCTAGCGGGTAAAAGAGCCTTTAAAAAATTCGAACTTGATGGAAAACGTATGATGAGCTTTATTATACCTGTCAAAGCGAGTTCAGATTATCGCGGCACCAACTGCTTAACTTGCCATCAAGTGAGTGAAAATGAAATATTAGGCGCAGTAAAACTTACCTATGACTTATCAACAGTAGATAAAGAAATCACCAGCTCTATTACCCAAGCTGCTATTTTGCAATTGGTCATTACCTTAATTTGTTTTACCTTGTTAAGCCTTACCCTGAAAAAACTAATTTTCTTCCGATTAAAACGCCTAAGCAACTCTATTACAACGGCTGCTGAAGAGCTCGATTTAAATAAAGAAATTAAAGTTCATTATCAAGATGAGCTTGGTGCAGTGAGCAGAGCGTTAAATGAGATGATGAATAAGTTTAGAGTAAGCTTTATGTCAATAGCCCAAGCAAGTGAGCAGTTGACTGAATCAGCGAAAGAAGTTGATAAAATATCTTCGCTAACACTCGACGCAGTTTTAGAGCAAAAAAAGGGTACCGACTCTGTCGCTGCTGCAATTAATGAGTTAGATGCTTCTGCGAATGAAGTCCAACATAATACGCAAAGTGCAGCCGATAAATCAGTTTCAGCTAATGAAAGGACCTCACAAGGATTAATTCTTGTTGAACAAGCTAGGCTTGGCATTAATGATCTCAGAGATAAAGTTGTTGAAAATACCGCTATGATCACCGACTTAAGTAATAAAACCAATGAAGTGGGCAGTGTGTTAGAAGTTATTACCGCCATTGCTGAACAAACAAATTTATTGGCGTTAAATGCTGCCATAGAAGCGGCAAGAGCCGGCGAACAAGGTAGAGGTTTTGCTGTGGTCGCCGATGAAGTTCGTTCATTAGCAACACGTACTCGTGAATCAATTGAGCAAATACACACAACAATGAGCCGATTACAAGTCGGAGCAAAAGGTGCTGTTGATTCAATGAATGTGGTTAGTCAACAAGCCAGTGATAAAGCTGAAGATGTTGCCAATGTTGCTAATTTATTGACAAGTATCAGTGCTGAAATTCAGGAATTAGACGAACTAAATTGTCAAATTTCAGATGCTGCGACACAGCAGAATTTGGCAGCCGATGAAATTAATATTAATGTCGTTAATATAAGTAATGTTGCTGAACAATCAAGTGATGATGCTATTCGTGGTAAAGAGATTAGCGAGCATTTATTATCACTTGCTTATGAATTAAATACCCAGTTAACAAAGTTTAAATTATAAAGCTAACGAGAGTGGTACTGATATTGAGTAGCTACAGACGATGAAAGTTCACCGCTTAGCTACACTATCGAGAATGCCCTTGAAAATGGGGTTTTGCCTTTAAGACATAGTTTTTTGTAGGGTGCTGAATTTATTGTTTACATCTAGCTAGGCTTTTCCGCTAAAATTTCGATCAAACTAATACGTTCATCATCAAGATTTAGACGCATATTATAAGCTTTGGTTTTAATATCATTGCCAATTAACATATGCAAACCTAGTTCTGGCAAGGCCGACTCCCCCTGAGGTTCTTTCACTCGTGCGAAAGCCTTTTGTGCCAAATCTGACTTATCGTTCCAAACTTCAATCTTAAAGCCAGTGGATGCGATAATATCTCGAAATGATTCTTTTGGTATCAGAAAACTCATCGAACTGTCTTGAGCCCACGGCACTGGAAAATAAATAGCTTTATCTTCATGACCACACACCTCATATAAGACAGCTCGGGCACCAGGTTTGAGTACGCGGTACATTTCCTTTAACCACCCCAACTTATCTTCGACATTCATGTTCATCTGGATTGACCAAGCGCCATCGAAGGTATTGTCAGCATAGGGCAACTCAAGGGCACTACCAACCTTGAACTTAACACGGTCCTGCATCTTGAGTAACTGTGTCAACCTTTCTGCTGCATCAATGTATTCATCACTTAAATCTATACCGGTAACATGACAACCGGTTTCATGTGACAAACGACGTGTTGAACCGCCAACGCCACAGCCCACATCAAGGATGTGCATATCAGGTGTAAAATTGGCGAGTTCAATCAGTTCTTTAGTGGCAATATCACCACGGATGTGAAATTCATCAACCGGTTGAAGGTCATTAGGAGTGACATTAGATAAATCTATACCTAGATTATTGAGACCTGCAATTATTTTATTATACAAATTGTTCGGAGAGTAATAACTGTGAATATGCTTCATATAGATAATCTTGACTCAAAGATAAGGTGAAATAGCTGTCTACAAACTATACATGAAAATGTCAGGTAGTTAAAAAAATTATAAACTTATCCAAGTCTGTTATTGAGGTATATCAATAACATGGAAAATTTAGTCCATGCCAACGTCGAGGGTATAAATTATTATTTTCGTGGTGAATTCCCTTTTTATTAATTATACTGAATAAATAATAAACTGACTTTATGAAACAGCTAATTAGATGTTAATTAAACAAAAAATTCACTTTAAAACACTAGTTTTCTTAATATCATCTCTATTAAGTCATCATTCAATCGCTAATAATAAAACTCATTTTGAAGAGCTCTTTTCCACCTCTGTCGTGCTAACAGATTCAGAAACAATCACATTAGGGATTGGCAACTTTGATCCCGACAAGTTATTAAAACCTCACGAAAAGAACTTTTCTGAAAGCGATTCTATCAAGCTGAGGAATGAGTTAACCGTATACAGCATTCCCTATACTTGGCGCTTGACTGACGAAAAGTCTGAAGATAAAACTAAAGATAAGGTTACTAAAGAAAAGTCCAACTACTTTTATCTAGATGAATTAACCGCATCACTTTCTTACCTCAAACAAGAAAATAAAAATGACTTACTATCTAACTCGTCCATTACTGATGATAATAAAGATGAAGTTTACTCAGCCTATCTAGCCTATAGTCGACATAGGCAATTGACTGAAAATTGGAATTTAAGAGTGAGGTTTGGTTCATATTTAATGCACCATAAAAATAAATACCGTTATAACAGCGAGGAGTCAAAGCAATATCAAGCTCAATTAGACGGCATTTTTTTAAATCTATCAGCGAATGCTTTCATTATTGAGCCTAATGTAAAGCTAAGCTATAGCCAACAAAAGGATTGGGGCAAGTGGGAATTTAACAACGATTTAAACGTATTCTCTGGCGTCACATTTAAGGGAGCCAAGTCTAGTCAAGAAGCAAAGCCGACAGGCTGGCGTTTTAATAATGGCTTTAAATTTCACTTTAACGTTAATCAATCGAAATTCCATGCTGAATCTATTTATGTAAAGATTCAGCGTTCTGATATTGGTGGCGATATGGTTAGTAGCTTGGGTACGGATCATTTCTATGAGTTAGGGGTAGGTTTATTACTCGACACCCGTAAGTTCACTAAACTAGCTGATAATATCGGCATAGGCATTAATATCCATAAAGGCAGCGCGCTTTCTGGCGGTAGTATCGTCTTTTACTTTAATGAGCTTTAAAATCATTATTCAATTTCACCAACAGTTCATGATAATTAATAGGGCCAAAAGGTCACTTTATTGAAATATGTCTTTTATTAGTACTGCTTCCCCCTAATACCCCTAGGTCTTTTGCGCCTCGAACAATGAAAGAGTGCTTGAGCAATTTCAATTCAAGGCGCTGTGATGAAATAATGGTTATTCCCTTATAAATCACAGCAACGATGAAGTGATGTTGCTCAAGCGCTTCTTCGATGGGTTTTAAATGACTTTATACGGCGTCAAATAATCAAAGCATAGAATAACTATGCTTAAATTATCTTCCTTGCCTAAAGTGATTTTAATTCCCACTGAAACCCTGCACTTTGAATGGTCACGGGTATAACACGCATCTTTATCGGTAAATAGTGTGTGAATCACACCTTTTTAAGGGATAATGCGCCATTGCACACTCAAAATTTTATTACATCCACTCTATTGAAGTGGTTCGAATAAACAGAGATATTATGACAACACTGACCAAACTACTCGCACTATGTGTGTTAACGCTAAGCCTCTTTGTCACTAGCAGCGCGATCTCGGCCACATTTACTTTTACCGCCATTCCCGATGCAGATGAGTCTCAGCTGAGAACCCGCTTCGAGAAGGTTGCCCTTTATTTGGAAAAGAAACTGGGCGTTGAGGTAAAATATGTTCCGGTTAAATCCTACTCAGCCGCGGTAACCGCCTTTAGAAATAACCAAGTGCAGCTAGCCTGGTTTGGTGGTTTATCTGGGGTGCAAGCCAGACGATTAGTTCCCGGCTCGCAAGCAATTGCACAAGGTTATGAAGATCAGTTTTTCAAAAGCTACTTTATTGCTCACTACAGCACTGGCTTAGAGATGAGCGATAGTTTTCCTGATATCACCGAGAAAACCTTCACCTTTGGTTCAAAAGGCTCCACCTCAGGTAGATTAATGCCGCAATATTATATAGAGCAATATTTAAAGCAAAAGCCACAACATGCATTTAAACGTGTTGGTTTTTCTGGTGACCATAACCGCACTATTGTTCAAGTTCAATCAGGGACTTACCAAGTTGGCGCTGTGAACTATAAAGTGTGGGAAAGTGCCCTAGCCGCAGGTAAAATCGACACTAATAAAGTGAAGGTGATTTGGAAAAGTCCTACCTACCCTGATTACCAATGGACAATACATTCAGATGTTGAAGCCAATTTTGGTCCAGGCTTTGCTGATAAAGTTAAAGCTGCACTGCTCAATATGGATAGCCCAGAGCTGTTAAACAGTTTTCCACGTTCCTCCTTTGTCAACGCTGAAAATAAAGATTTTCAGCCAGTGGAAGATGTGGCTAAACAGATAGGACTTATCGATTAATGATCATCATTGACAACCTAAATCTTCATTATGATAAAACTGCCGGCTATAATACCTGTAAGAAAACCGGTAAAAAAGAGACGTCTACTCAGGTGATTTTTGATCTGAGCCTGACCATCAATGAAGGTGAAAAAGTTGCTATTATCGGTCCCTCTGGTGCAGGTAAATCTAGCCTGCTACACCATATTTATCAACAGTTACAAACCAGTGCGGCCCTGTGCTCACAGCGACAAGGCTTGGTTGATAATTTAAGCATCTATCACAATATATTTATGGGTGCATTAGCTCGCCATCACTGGTTATTTAACTTAGTTAATTTAATTAGGCCTTTCAAACAAGATTTACACGATATTGCAGCACTGTGTCAGCAGTTGGAGTTAGACCAACCACTGGCAAAAAAAGTGGACCAACTCTCTGGTGGGCAAAGGCAACGAGTGGTGTTAGCAAGAGCCCTATATCAACAACAAGATACCTTTATCGGTGATGAGCCCTTTTCAGCGCTTGATCCCTTAATGAAATCAAGACTACTCGACACCGTATTAGCGCGGCATAAAAGTGTCATCATGGTGGTTCATGACAGAGAGTTAGCAATTACCGCTTTTGACCGCGTTATCGCATTAGATAAAGGCCGTTTGGTACTCGATAGCCAACAGCAGAGTATTGATCAACAACAGATCACCGCGCTATATCAAACTAACGCTGTCGCGTAGGCCTCTTTAATGTCGCAACTGCAGCAAGTGAAAAGCTCACATTATTCTTTATGTTACTGGCAAATAGGTTATTGGCAAAAAATCACGTTATCAATCTGGTTGATTGCACTGGTTATTATCCCTTTTGCCGATATAGAGATTGTCAGTTTCGACCCTTTCCTCGAGTTAACTCGCATGGTAAATGGGCTAGTAACACCCGATTTTTTCGCGACTGAATACCTGTTACAAGCCATCCTTCAAACCGTTAACTTTGCCATTATAGGCGTCTGTTTAGGCCTAGTACTAGGTGCTCCCCTCGCGCTAATTTACCAAAACCCAATCGTATCAAGCTGTTGCGCTTTTTTGCGTGCGATCCATGAAATTTTCTGGGCGCTGCTATTTTTACAAGTCTTTGGTCTGTCTCCCATAACCGGAATATTGGCTATCGCGATCCCGTTTGCCGCCACTTTTGCCCGCGTGTTTCACGATATTATCAATCAATCGTCAGACAGCCCTTTAGAAAGTATCGATAGTCGGGCCGATATAATTAGCCGTTTCACTTATGGCAAAATAGCCCAAGTCATGCCACAGCTGATGAGCTACACTCGCTACCGTTTTGAGTGTGCCCTTCGCAGTAGCGCCGTACTCGGGTTTATCGGCATGCCAACGTTAGGTTTTTATATGGAAACGGCTTTTAAACAGGGAAACTATAGTGAAGGGGCAGCGTTATTGATAATATTTATTGCCCTTATCGGCTCGATTCGTTACTGGTGTCCACCCAAATTACTTGGGATTTATCTTGTTATTGCTTGCGTGACTCTCGTTGATATTCCTAACGTAGATAGCAACCTACTGGTGCGTTTTATCAGCCAAGATATTTTGCCTCCCGCGTTAGTAAACGTCGCAACGTTGGCAGAGATTCAATGGTCATCACTCACTACTTGGTTTAGCACTATCCTGTCGGAACAAGCCATTCCAGGAGCAATAGCAACGATTACCTTAGCGCTACTTGCCTTAGCTGCCACCCATTTTATTACGTTAAGCACCCATGCTGTCGCTAGTAAGCACTTATGCCCTGCACCACTGACTTGGCTTGGGCGATTCATCTTGTTAATAGGCCGTTCAGTACCTGAATATATATTAGCGTTTATTTTTTTAATGCTGCTCGGCCCATCGATGTTACCTGCGGTTATCGCGTTAGCCATTCATAATGGCTGCGTTATTGCTTACTTAGCTGTTAAGCAAAGTAATACTATTACTCCGCAACAGATGCAGATGACTAGGTTAAATCAGTTTAACTACCACATCATGCCAACTATCTATCCCAATATGATGGCTTTAATGTTTTATCGCTTTGAAATCATAGTGCGAGAAACCGCGGTGTTTGGCATTTTGGGGATTATGACCTTAGGGTTTTATATCGACAGTAATTTCAGCGAAATACGCTATAGTAATGCATTAGTGCTTATCACGTGTACAGCCCTGCTCAATGTCGTCATTGATATTATCTCAAGACGACTGCTTAAGTTCCCGCAAACGAGTAAAACTCGCTGTTAACGTTACTAAGCTAAGCGATAATGTTGTTCAAAAGTCATAGTGGGTAATTAAAAAATATCCTACTGATGAAATGAAACCCACTTAAGTAATGTCTATTCCAGTATCAATTGAATTAATGCTCAGTTTAATACCAATTAATGGTTCAAATTTTGTTGATAATCTTAAATCATCCCCCCTAATTACGGAGCTGAATATGTCTGAATCTACTTATGTACCACCAAAAATATGGCAATGGAAGACAGAAAGTGGTGGCCAATTCGCCAGTATTAACCGCCCTATTGCTGGCGCAACACATCAAGCAGAATTACCCGTAGGTAAACATCCACTTCAGTTATACTCGTTAGCGACACCTAATGGCGTGAAAATTACTATTCTATTGGAAGAATTATTAGCGTTAGGCATAAAAGAAGCCGAATACGATGCACATTTAATTGAAATCATGGAAGGAGATCAATTTGGCTCAGGGTTTGTCGAGGTAAACCCCAACTCTAAAATTCCCGCTTTGGTAGATACTTCTGCTAATACTAGCGGTGACAAGAGTGGCGAAAATAAACTGCCCATGTTCGAATCTGGCGCGATATTACTGTATTTAGCAGAGAAGTTTGATGCTTTTCTACCTAAAGAGGCTTTAATCAAGTCGCAATGTTTATCGTGGCTATTTTGGCAAGTCGGTAGTGGTCCCTATTTAGGTGGCGGCTTTGGTCATTTTTACGCTTACGCACCCGAAAAGTTTGAATACCCGATAGAGCGTTTTACCATGGAAGTAAAACGACAACTTGACGTACTCGACCGACATTTAGCAA
>MAAC01017632.1_pt1 | contig 15584 bp, 15 predicted proteins | sample 1115981 | NCBI WGS metagenome assembly MAAC01 (sample SAMN04961126, study PRJNA320927) | seawater metagenome | isolation source: sample BD02T64 sea water enriched with oil for 64 days | place: USA:Gulf of Mexico | collected 2013-07-27 | reverse complement strand
CTAAAACGTAATTTGATACTATCCTTCAAAATCGCAATATACTTTTCTTTAGCTTCTGAATATGTATATTTATTTTGGTGTTTTTTTATCCTTTCTTCAAAAAAATACCATTTATTAATTTTTGTTTTTTTATTAGAATATTCTATATAATGTCCTCCAGCTAATTGTTCTATCGAGGACCAAAATGTTTCGTTAGGCAACCCATAACTTCCAAAAGAGAAATAACTTGCCCAAACTTTTTTATTAGGTTTTTTTGTTACGCCAGCTTTATGAATTGCTTTGATTTCTGAAGCAAAATAAAAGTCTCCTTCTTTAGAAAAATGGTAGTAGAAGGGTTTTACTCCAAACCGATCTCTTGCTGCAAAAAGTTTCTTTTCATTTCTATCCCAAATCGCAAATGAAAACATTCCATTTAGCTTGTCTAGACAATCTTTTCCCCATATTATATATGATGCCAAAAGCACTTCTGTATCAGATTCTGTTTTAAAATCATAATCCAATTCCTCTTTCAATTCTAAATAATTGTAAATCTCACCATTAAAAACTAAAACATATCTTTCTTTTTGGTCATAAAATGGTTGATTTGCTTCAGACGACAAATCGATAATAGACAATCTATTATGTCCTAAGCTAATATTTTCTTCAATAAAACTACTTCTATTATCAGGCCCTCTATGATTTTGGGCAGTAAGCATTTTATCTAATATTATTTTTGAAGACCTTTCTCCAATTACACCAATAATCCCACACATAAAAGTTTATTTATAGAGTTTAATTACAAGTTTTTCTGCTTTTTCCCAATCCTTCAAGGTATCAATATTTACACAATATTCTTTTGGTGATTGAATATGAGAAATAGTTTTTCCATATAAAGAATATTGTTCCTTTAAAACTGAAGTTTTAGTAATATACAAACTCCCATCTCTATAATAAGCTTTTGGAAGTTCTTGTCTTCTTGAAATAATTTCTTCTTCACCAGTAGCAATTTTCAAGTGTTTTTTCTCATTCAATTCAAACGTCCAATGAGGGTTGTATTCATGAGGTACTTCCTGTACTGATACTAAAGAATCGGTATCATTATTAATAAATTGCTGAATTGCTTTGTCTAAAAATTCAACCGTTCTAAATGGACTTGTAACTTGTAACAAACAGACTGCATCAAAATGCTCTCCTTGAGATTCAAAAAACTCCAAAGCATGTAGAATGACTGGTAAGGTTGGTGACTTGTCTTCTGCTAAATCTTCGGGTCTTATAAATGGTACAAATAAGCCCATTTTTTTGGCCACACAAATTATATCATCATCGTCGCTACTAACAATAACTTTATCCAATAAATTAGATGCTAAAGCAACATCTGATGTATATTGAATTAAGGGTTTACCTCCTAATAGCTTAATGTTTTTCCCAGGAACTCCTTTCGATCCTCCCCTTACCGGAATTATGCCTAAAATTTTCAAAATATTTATATTTTTATTATAGGTTTCTCATTAATCAAAGATTCTTCATTTCTTAAAAATGTCTCGACAATTCCTGTTTCAATATTTGAATAAATTACTCTTAATAAATCAGGTGTTACTTCTTTTATTTTACAAATCACACTTTCAAATGGTATTTGCTTTACTGGAACAAAATTTTCATCAAAAAATGATTTAATTGCTTTTGGTAATTCAATACCAGACTTTAAAATGACTTTATTTCCAATGTCATGTATATCATCATTTAAATTGATATCTGGTCTATATTGATGAATAATATCTCCCGCATCTACATTTTCTGTAGCAATATGAATTGTTGCTCCGATACATTCGATTTGTTTATAATAAAATGGAAAGAGGTTGGTTGCAGAGCCCTTATAATACGGAGATAAACCTAAATGCAAATTGATTACTCTATCTTGATATTTATTAAGTATGTGCTTTTTAATTATAGAAGTACCAAAAAGGACAATTACATCTGGATTAATGACATTCAAAACATTAAAAATAAAACTACTATTGATTTCTTTATGAGGAATATTTAAGTGACAAGTTTCTGAAGGAAATTTTTTAAAGTCACCAAAGAATTTATTTTCACTTTTATTTCTTTTATCAAAATGTTCATTTACAAGATTGACATCAGCTAAATTGTATTTTTTTGTATCTTCTATTTCAACAGACTTCTCCTCTGATATAATTAATTGAACATCAAAAATATCCACTAATTTTGATACAATATATTTATGCCTTAAACTATTACTTGTCAATACAACTAATTTCATCTGTACCAATTGCTTTTATTAGACTCTGTAAATAGATCTTTATTTTTAAACAAGTTATTCTTTCCTGTAATTAAATCATTACAGTCATATCTTGACAACATTAATGGTTCTCCCAAATTTAAATTCACACCTCTCTCCATTGAAAAACCTAATTTAAAATTATTCTTTTTACCTATTCCAATCACTTTATTACACGCTTCGTAAGATCCATATGGATAACTTATTGAATACGCTTCTTTATTAAATCTATTTTTAAAAAAAGACTGAGTTTTTTCAAATTCTTTTTCAATCTCATTTTCAGTATACTTTCCCAAAGGAATGTGATTATGAGAGTGCGATCCTAGAGAGTCTTCATTGAATAAAGTATTTAATTGGTCATTAGAAAAATACAACTCTTTATTCACTTGTTTTTCATTTCTAATAGAAGTAAATAAAGGATTCATTATTTGTTCTTGTTCTTTCACGTTTAATTTAAAATTCAACAAATATTTTAAACTCGCAGAAACATCGTTATCATAATTATAATTAACTCTTGCAAAACTTTTTTCTTCTTTAGTTAAGCTAATACTAAAGTCTTTTTTAATGAAATTTATAATTTCCTCGGGTGAGGTTTCGGATCTAACTATATGTATTTTGTGAACCAAAGAAACTTTGTTCTCTTGATAATTCATTGTATTAATAAAACAGACAAAAGGGATCCCTAACCTATTTAAGATAGGTTTTGCTAAAATAAACTGTTCTGACAAACCATCATCAAAGGTTATTAATATATAATTTTTATCAAATGGTTTGTCTTTAAATTTTAGTAATTCTGCCTGAGAAATAAATGAGCCATACTTTGAAAGCTGTATCAACTGATTTTCAAACTGCCTAGCTGTAAGCCCAAATATACTAGGGTATGTATAATTAAAATCCTCTCTTATATAATGATAGTTACAGACTACTAACATATTAATACGTAATAGTTTTATGAAAGCTTAATTCTTGTAATGTTAAAACTTCCGCAATTCGATCTCCTGAGTTCCCTCTGCCGTAAATTGTTTCTTTAGTAATGCTCTTTGTATTTATTCTTTCTTTTATCGCTTCTATAATTAAACCTTTATCATAAGTAACGTCTACAGCATTAGAACCTCTTTGTCTTCTATTTTGTCTAGAGCCAATATTTACAGTTGGAACACCTAAATAAGAACATTCTCTAATACCTACACTAGAATTACCAATCAAACATTTACTATTAATTAATAGTCGTAAAAAATCATTCGGTTCCATATTTTTAAAAAAGTGAATATTTTTAGGCTTTTTAATCTCTCTAAAACTTCTTATTCCACTTGATGTTCCATCTGCACCTGCATCTACATTAGGCCAGAACCAAAATGTAGGAATATTTAACTCGTAAATTGCATCTAGTGTCTTTTCAACATCACTTCTTGCAGATTCATATTCCGTTGTTACAGGATGTTGCATTACAACCAAATAACCTTTTCTCCAATCAATCTTTTCTCCAACACCTCCATATTTTTCTAGAGGGTTAAAATCTAAATTTGGGGATTTTAATATCTCATCTGCTAAATCAATTGATGGACAGCCAGTATTAAAAACAGTTTTTGGATCTTCTCCCATTTTTATTACTCTCTCTTTAGCATCTTCAGAGGCGACTAAATGTAAATCTGCCAATTTTGTATTGGCATGTCTCACTTTTTCATCTATATTCCCAGTCACTTCACCTCCTTGAATATGTATTAATGGAATATTCTGATACGAGGCTGCAATTGATGTTGCAATGGTTTCAAAACGATCAGCAATCGTAATAACAGCATCTGGTTGTAGTTTATAAAAAACATTTGCCAATTCCATTACTCCCAGTCCTGTAGTTTTAGCCATTGATGTTGGATTTTCACCTTCCAAAACCATAAACACTTTTTCACAGATTTCAAATCCGTCTTTTTCAATAAATTCTACAGCATTTCCATAACGTCCTAGCAAAGCAGAACCAGCTATTACCAATTGCAATTCTAACTTTGGATGGTTTTTTATTGCCGTTAACGCCGTTTTTACACGACTATAGGAAGGTCGAGCTGTGACTACTACACAGATTTTTTTTATTGACATATTAATCTATTAAATCTTCAATATTTAAAAAACCCCATTCATTCAAATCTTTATTGAGTTTTTTACCTAGTACTTTTTCATATTCACTTGCTAAAATACCATATCCTTTTGGCTTTTTTGCTTCTAAATCTGAAAAAGTTAATACATGTCCTATCTTTAAATTCTTATTTACTGCTAATGATTTTTCAAAAATCTGTTTCAATTCAACATACTGTGAATTCTTGTTTTTATCAACAGGATGATTTAAAGCTATTTGAATATTGCTTACAGCTTTTACCAATTGAGTAACTTCTTTAAAAGTTAAAGATGATTTCGCATCAGGGCCAAACATCTCTTTATCAAAAACTACATGAAATTCTAATATCTCTGCTCCTAAAGTCGTTGCTGCTATACAAGATTCTATAGATGCTGAGTGATCTGAAAAACCAACAGGAACATTGTATCTTTTTTTCAACTCATGAATAACATTTAATCCATATTGTTTTGGTTCTGTAGGATACGCCGTGGTACATTGCAATATTGAATATGTTACATTTCTATTTTTCAAAAAAGCAACTGTATTATCTAGCTCTTCAAAAGAACTCATTCCAGAAGAAATAATTACGGGCTTTCCTGTTTGTGCTATTTTTTCTAAAAGAACAAAATTATTTACTTCTCCCGAACCTACCTTGTATCGTTTAACATCAATTTTCTCTAATAAATCTACAGCAGCATTACTAAAAGGAGAGCTCATAAACTCCAGTCCCACCTCATCACAATGTCTTTTTAATCCTTCCCATTGATCCAGGGTGAATTCCATTCGTTTCCAATATTCAATGCGAGTATCGTCCTGCTTTGAGAATTTCACTCGAAAAGGCTCAAATTTACTACTTTCAGCCTCGGCTATATGGGTTTGGAACTTTATTGCATTGCAACCTGCTTTTGCCACAGCATCTATATATGCATGAGCAATTCCTAAACTTCCATCATGGGCTTGACCTATTTCTGCTATTATTAACACATTTATTTATTTATTATGTTCCTAAATTCATTCTTCCAATTATTCATATTATACAACTCCATCAAATTCACCGATGCTTTATTAAAATTAATATCGTTAATTAAAACTCTCTCAATAACAGTAATCCAGCTTTCCACAAAGTGAGGATTTTCAACTAAAAGTCCTAAATCACCACCATGTAAAATCTCAGAAATAGGATCAATGTTTGAAGCTATACATTTTGCTCCCGATTTTAAAGCCTCAGTTAAACTTAAAGGATGTCCTTCATGACATAAAGATGAAAATAAATAATAATCCGTTACCTGGTAATATTTAGCCAGTTCTTTATTGGATTTTCTTCCAAACCACCTGATGTTTTCACCTTTTATCTCATTATTTGTTCCCAGTATTAACAATTCCACATTATCAAACTTTTCTATTATTTTACTCCAAGCTTTTAGTATTATTGATAAACCTTTTTTGGGACGATCTTGTGAAATCCATAAAAAATACTTTTTATCTATATTAAGATTCAACTCTTCTTTTAATTTTAGTTTTTCTTTACCTGTTTTTGGGAAGAAGATATCCGAATCTATACCATTTCTTAAAACTCTCACTTCACAGGGTATTGTATGGTTCTCTTTAACTTGATCTAGATACGAAGACTCTGTTTGAACAACCAATTTATCAATACACTTAAATATTCTGTTTCTATGATTTACATTGAGATCAAACCTATATCCTCTATTGAAGTAGATAATATTCAAATTTTCTCTTAAACCAGCTCTTAATGAGTAAAAATTAATTGCTTCAAGTATTTTGATATCATCAAAAATAATAATGTTTACCTTTTTTTTAAAGTCTATGATCTTTTTAAGTTTTGACCAATACTCCTTTTTTGGAAGATCATTTAAAAACCTTAATTTTATTTTAGTTAATAAAGCAGATTCCTCTTTAACAATATGATTTATATCATCAATAATAAGATGTGGTTTAGGAGAAATAATAGCGTCAAAAAAAAAAATTTCTTTTTCTATAAGGTTTGTTAACAATATATTCCAGCTTCCTATTTTATTTGATGGAATGGGCTTACTAGATATTAAAATATTTCTCATATTTTCTAAAAATTCTAAATTTCAACAACAGGTTTAAACAAAAAAGTTAATAAATATATTTTTTAACCTCTTCTTTCGTTAATCCTAATCTGGTAAAATAAAACGATTTAAAATATTTACTCAATAATAGTTTTCTAACTAATTTACCAATAGTTAATTTCAAAGTAGTATTTCCTTTTTTTAAAGGAAAAACTGCTTGAATCATAGAAACATCTTTGTTCTCGATCTTATCAAACTCATCAAACATCCATTCTTCAATTGTATTCCCTAAATGATATGCATAATTTTCTAAAGTTGCCAATCTTAAAAAACCTAGATTTTGATTTGGCTGATCAATAAATTTGTTTTCTACTCCGCCCATAATTTTATTAAATGCTGGTGAATTAGACCCTTTATCAAACACTTCTCTTCTTAATGTTGCCACAAAGTGACCGCATCCCATAACAGCTTTTCCTTTCTTATTTATAAGTACTAAATATTTCTCTAAATGAATTGGATTATATAGTGGTTTCGGGTTGCCTAAACTTTTATCAAACCTAATTAATCCTTCCTTGTCTCTAACATTTTCAAGCTTAATTTTACCTTTAAAAAAACCATAAAACCAATTAACGTCAGCAAAATTCTTAAAAGCTTTACTTGATGGAACCGGGCTAACCATTCCAGCATCGGGGAAGTTTATGAATAGTTCTTCTACAGAAGGCTGCCAATCATTCTTAAAAAGCACATCCGCATCAGATATTGTTATTAATGGTTCTATACAGCCTTTTGATGCTGCTAAAATTGCATTAATTTTCCCAACATTAGTTTTAGAATGAAAGACTTGATCTATTAATTCTTCTTTATCATATAAATCATCTATAAAGTTTTTAACTTTTACATGAGATGCATTATTATATATTGTAACGCGAGTCTTTACATGTATAGTTTTTAACAACGACTGAATACACAACTTAAAAACACCTAGGCCATCTTTAAAATACCCATCAAAATTTGGAATATATACCGGAATAATAATTCTGTGATAAATATCAACCTCAAGTGTATTATTTTCTTTCTCTGGATTAGTTCCTACTCTCATAAAAATTAACTAACTTTTTTAAACCTTCCTCTAAGGTAATTAATTCACTTTTCAATAACAACTTCATCTTTGTATTATCTGGACACCTTCTTGTCATATCTCCTTCTTTTAATGCAGGCATATGTATTATTTGAGATGATGATCCTGTCACTTTTATGATTGTTTTAGCCAATTCTAAAACACTTAATTCTATAGAGCTCCCAATATTTAACTCTTCATTAATTGCTAGATTGCTACTCATTGCATTTAAACAAGTTTGCACATTATCATCAACATAGCAAAAAGACCTTGTTTGACTTCCATCTCCAAAAATTGTAAGTGGTTCATTGTTCAATGCTAGAGTCAAAAATTTAGGGACCACAAAGTCCAAACTCTGATTTGGCCCATAAGTGTTAAAGAATCGAAAAATAGTATATTCTAAACCATATTCTTGATAATAGGATCTAAAATATGATTCTCCTACATTTTTAACGATAGCATAAGGCAACCTTGAATTTAAAGGAGTAGTATTTTCATTTTGTGGTATTTCAAAAGGTTCTCCATAAACTTCTGAAGAACTTGAGTAAAAAACTCTTTTAACACCTGTGTTTTTTGAAAGTAATAGAATGTTTTTAATTCCTTCAATATCATTGAGAACTCCCATAGGGTTATCCAGAGTTCTTTGAACACCTACCAAAGCGGCATAATGAAAGACATAATCAAAATTATACCTACCAAATACAGAAACTATATCATTGTAATTATTGACATCTGCTTTAATAAATTTAACATTGTCCTTCTTAGGTACTTTATTTAAACTACCTGTAGATAAATTATCAACAATTACAATCAAATTATTATCATCTACAGACAATTTTTCTGTCAATGCACTGCCTACATTTCCTGCTCCTCCTGTTATTAATATTGTTTTCATACTAATATTTCGTTATTTAATTTTTAATTTCCCATCGATTGGGTATATACACTTTCCCATGCATAGGTTTAAGTGGAAACTTATAACCTGTATAAATACTGTTCACAAGTTCAAATACAAATAGATCTTCAAAGTCTACAATTTTATTTGAAAAAATTCTAATACTGATTGTATATTCTCCTTCCTTAAACGGAAATCCATTTAACAAACAAATTTCTAAATCTAATACTCGTTTTTTAGGTGTTATAGAGACAGAATTTAACCAAGAAGAGACTGTGCTTAGAGTTTGTCCAAATAAATCTTTTATAAAAAACTCAATTTTAAAATCACTTGGAATATTTTTCATAAATTCAATAGAAGTTTTAATTTTCACTTTTTTATAAACTTCAATGAGACTTATCTCTACATTTTTATCATCACTTATTCCAAGTGAATTAATCGATATATCGTTATTTACATATTCATTTTTATTAAAAGTAATTTTATTTGATAAATAATAATCAATTCCATTTTTAACTTTTCCTTTAAAAGAAACAGCTCCATTACTTATAACTAAGAGACTAGTACATAGGTTTTTAATTGCTGTCATATCATGACTCACAAACAACACCGTTCTTCCGTCTGTATTAGAAATATCTTGCATTTTTCCTATTGCCTTCTTTTGAAACTCTGCATCACCGACTGCTAATACCTCATCTACAACTAAAATGTCTGGTTCTAAAAATGCAGCTACTGCAAATGCTAACCGTACTTTCATTCCACTTGAATATCGTTTAACTGGCGTGTCAATATATCGCTCACATCCTGAAAACTCGACAATTTCATTAAACTTCAAAGCAATTTCCTTTTTAGTCATTCCAAGAATAGCCCCATTCAAAAAGACATTTTCTTTACCCGTCATTTCTGGATGAAAACCTGTTCCCACCTCTAATAAAGAGGCTATTCTACCTCTAGATTTAATCTCTCCTGATGTAGGTCCAGTTACTTTAGATAATATTTTTAGTAATGTAGATTTCCCTGCACCATTTTTACCTATAATTCCTAAAATCTCACCTCGTTTTACTTCAAAATTAATACCCTTTAATGCCCAAACATACTCACACTGCGCTTTTTCTGCCCTATCATTAACATCTCCAATTTTCAAATACGGATCTTCCTTCCCTCTAACTCTTGCCCAAAAACGATTCAAATCATGACTTATCGTTCCTGTTCCAATAAGACCTAATCTATATTGCTTAGAAACATTTTCTATTTTTAAGATTACTTCTTCTTTCATAATTAAATAGTATCTATAAATGATTTTTCTGTTTTATTAAATACTACTGTACCAATTAACAGTACTAAAATTGAGAAACAAATTGTATAGATAATTCCAAACAAAGAAACCGATCCTTCATTAATTATTAAAAATCTTCCAGACTCAATAATATGTGCCAATGGATTATAATCCACCAACCAAGAATAATCTGTACCTTCTTCAATATCAATCAATTTCTCTTTCATTAAGCTTAAAGGATACATTACTGCCGACATATACATCAATAATTGTATTCCAAAAGCTACTAAAAAAGTAAGGTCTCTATATTTAGTCACCATAGAAGAAATAATCATTCCTAAACCTAATCCTATCATTCCCATTAATACAATAAGAACAGGCAATAGATAAATATATTTATTAGGGGCAATATCAATCTCCTTTCCAAAAACAATATACAGATATACAGCAATTAGTATCACCATTTGAATTCCAAATTTCAATAAATTAGAAACAATGATTGACATTGGCATGATAATTCTTGGAAAATACACTTTACCAAAAATTTGTTCATTCTTTTTAAATGTATCTGAGGTCGCTGTTAAACATTCTTTAAAATAATTCCATGTGGTAATTCCAATAAGATTAAATAAGAATGGAGGGATTTCCCCTGTTTGGATTCCCGCTATATTATTAAAAACCAGGGTAAATATTACTGAGGTAAACAAAGGTTGAATTAAGTACCAAAGAGGCCCTAATATGGTTTGTTTATACAACGTTATTACATCTCGTTTTACAAAGAGCATCAATAAATCGCGATACTGCCAAACCTCCTTTAAGTTTAAATCAACCAGCTTCGTTTTAGGGGAAATTACAAAAAGCCACTTTTCGTTTTTCATAAAATATTTAATCAGATATTAGTTGTTTTTCTTTAATATATAAAAAATCTCGTTGTTTAAATTAATTTGCACAGGGGGATAAAAGTTGTTTTTTAACAATTCGTATTTAAGCAAATATTCTTCATTCACTACTATTACTGCAAACTTTCTCATCAGGCTAGTTATTGTCTCTGGAGAGTAATAGCTATGAAATCCATATCCTATTTTCTTCAAATTAATTGATTTGAAGTTTCCTAAATGATAGTATGCTGGTGATAAGCCACTCAAAAACACCTCTGTTCCTTCTGGTATGTTCTTTCTAACTGTTTTTATGTCTTTAGCTTGTTTTAAGAACATTTGTTTATGTGTAAGTACATTATTGTAAATTCTTCTTGATAAAGTAAATAAAGATATGCTAATTATTAGCATAACAAACACTTTCTTAACATTACTAAAATTGCCTACCGGTATTAAGTAAATTACAAAAATTATAAAATAAGGAATAATAAGCTGATAGTAATGTTCATATGCAGCAAAGTAAAGTATGCTTAATGATGCAATTGGTAGAGAGGCAAAGAAAAAAATGGTTTTATAATCCGTTTTCCATTTTTTGACATTTATCAACACAAAGAAAATATAAAAATTTATTAGCAATAATTTTTTAAGTTTTAACCAAGGTATTCCAAATGGCGTGTACTCTTTACCGGTTCCTGTACCAAACTCTAAATAAACTCTTTGCGCTAATAAATGTTTCAAATATTCTAAAATACTTAAATTTTCAAAATAGAAATAAAAAATTGTTATTGGTAATAGCCCCCCTGCTATAATATAGATTAATCCTCTTATTGAATTTGGACAAATTAACAGCCAATAAATAAAACATGGGATTAAAAAAAGTGCATATTGTTTTGATAAGAATGCTAAACTCAAAAATATTCCTGCGAAAAAAATATTTATAACGTTATATCCATTATATTTCAATAAAAAGTATAGCGAACTTAACTGTAATAGCACTGTAACAGGTTCCAGAACAACAAATCGTCCATCATAATACAACATTAATGCTGAAAATAAAAACGAAAAAAACAGTGATATTGTTTTTGTTTTTTCGAACTTGATAGCTAAACGATAGATTATTAATGAAGATAAAAAAACACATAAATGATTGATAAAAAGAGCTCCTAATTTCCCTTTTACACCAAACAAAAAATAAGGGAGACCCATTGTAAAAATAGCCAAAGGCGTATAGCCAATATTAATATCAACAAAATACTTATTACCAAGACCTAAGTCACGAACAATATTCAAGTAAAAACCTGAATCATTCGAATAAAACGGATAGGCATAATAATAAAATAACATACCTCCTATAAGGACAATTAACAAGCCTATAGAGATTTTAAAACAATAACTAAATAAGTTATTAATTACGGTTTTCATAAAATTCTTTAATTTTATCGATAATATTTAATTGTTCTATTTCAGACAATTCGTAATAAAGAGGCAATCTCAATAATTTTTCACTATACAAATCAGACATAATTAAATTAACCTTCTCATATTTATCTTTATAGTATTTGCTATTGTGTAAGCTTAAATAATGAAATACAGCATTGATATCTCTTTCTTTTAAAAAAGAAATCAACTCTTTCCTCTCATGTTCTGAGTTACATATTAAATAAAATAAATGCCCATTATTAGTAGCATAATCAGGGGTTTCATGAATTGATAATTTATTTGTTTTTGTTAATTCACTTATATTTAAAAAATAATTGCTCCAAACTTTTTTTCTTTTTTCTTGAATGGTTTCTATATTTTCAATTTGAGCCCATAAAAAAGCTGCATTTAATTCAGAAGGCAAAAAAGAAGAGCCAATATCAACCCATCCATATTTATCAATTTCTCCTCTAAAAAATGCCGAACGATTGGTTCCTTTCTCCCAAATTATCTCAGCTCTTTCTATAAATTGTGCATCGTTTATAACCAACAGACCACCTTCACCACATTGAATATTTTTGGTTTCATGAAAGGAAAAAGCCCCTAAATGTCCAATACTTCCTAATGGCCTTCCTTTATAAAAAGAATCTATTGCTTGAGCCGCATCTTCTACGACAAATAAATTATGTTTTTTTGCAACATCCATTACGGTATCCATTTCACAGGCTACTCCAGCGTAATGAACTACCACAATTAGTTTGGTTTTATCCGTAACTAAACCTTCTATTTTGGAGGCGTCCATATTTGGATTGCGCTTTCCTGAATCAGCAAAGACAATTTTGGCGCCTCTCAAGACAAACGCATTTGCCGTTGATACAAATGTATAGGAAGGCATAATCACCTCATCACCTTCTTTGATGTTTAATAATAATGCACACATTTCTAAGGCATCGGTACATGAGGTGGTCAACAATGCTTTTTTTACACCTAGTGCATCTTCAAAATAACGTTGGCACTTTTGGGTAAAAAGGCCATTCCCTGATATCTTCCCTGAAGCAACAGCTTCCTCAATATAGGTCGTTTCTTTACCTGTTAAATATGGCTTATTAAATGGGATCATTTTATTTTTTTCCAAAATTTAGTATTAAACACAGCGGGATTGTACTGTAAATTAGGACTGAAAAAATAAGGCATTTCTTTGTCACAATACGTTTTACTACTAGTATGCGATGACAATAGCATCGTAATCGCATTTAAAAAAGCCAAACAAGACACCTGAAAGACATCATTGTAAATTTCATTGATCTCAACACTCCAATTTACTTTTATGGCTCCTTGCGTAACAATGATGCCTTCATCTATTTGCTCATCAATTAAATGTGCGGTTCCTCCTATTATTTTCACCTTATGATCCTTTGCCAAATCTACTGTTTTCATACCTATATATCCTTTATACGCAGGCAATAGAGAATAATGTAAATTTAAAAACCTATTCGGTAATTTTTCAATCACCTTGGCTGGAACAATCTTATGAATGTTTGTGACTACTAAAGAAATTTCATTCTCTACCACATAATCCATGATAAAATCCCAATCGTCATTGTCAAATACGAACTGATGATTTTTTATTTTTTTTTCTTTTGCAAATGCCAAGGCATTGCAATCTTTATCTCCAAAAACATGGCTGATTTCATAGGGCAATTGACCTAATTCTATGGCATGATACAAAAACTTCAGTGTTCCACCATTTCCCGAAACTAAAAAACAAATTTTACTTTTCATCTCGTACAATATAATTTGGTTTTTTTGTGGTTTTTAAGTTGACCCTAAACAGGTACTCCCCTAAAATTGAAATCCCAAGTAAAATTAATGAAATCCCCAACCCAATACTAATAATAACCGTTGGAAACCCTGCTGCCAAATCGTCCAGTAGTATTTTCCGTAACACGATATACATGGTATAACAAAGTGTCATGATAAAAATAAAAATAGATGAAATAGACAATAATCTTACAGGCAAATTTGAAAAAGTAAAAATAATATTCAATGAATGGTGAATCAATTTTTTCATAGAATATGCGCTTTCTCCTGCTACTCTTTTATTGTGTGCAACTTCTACACTTGAAATATTTGTTGTAATCCAACTCAAATAGCCATCTAAAAAGGTATATGAGTTTCTCATTTTTGTCATTTTTTTCGCAATCTCCTTTTTAATGATTCTAAAAGCAGCGTAGTCCTGGTGCAAATCTTTTATCGCGATGGATAAAATTCTCTTCATCAATCTGGAAGTTATATTTCTAAAACTCGAATGTTCTAATGTTTTACAGGTACCATAAACAACATCAAAATCACCAGACTTTTGATGTGCTATTAACTTCATGAAATCATGAGGATCGTGTTGCAAATCTTCATCTAGCGTAATAATAAATGCTCCTTTTGCAATAGACATACCTGCAATTAATGCATTGTGTTGTCCATAATTTCGGGTTAAGTACACGGCTTTCACAATTTCTGGATATGCCTTTTTCAACGTTTCCATTACTTCTTTTGATCCGTCAGGACCGCAATCATGAACAAAAATAACCTCTATCGAATTCAGAAGGTCCTTCATAGCATCCAAAATTCCTTCAAGTAATAACTCAATGGTCTTTTCGCCATTATATACCGGGACGATAATTGAATACTTCATGCTACGTATATTTTAAAAATTTGCTAGCATTATGGCCTTCATTAAAAATCAAATCCAACACACTAACCCCATGTTCAAAGCCTTCATATAGTTGCTTATATTCTGTATAGCCTGTATACTCATAGTAAGTAACTTGTACCCCTTCTTTTTCAAACAAAACAGGATCCATATAACTCTTAGCTGCTGAACCTGTAAAATATTCGTCAGCATCCATTTGTTTGCACAAGTCAACCAGCCTTTCTGTTTTCCCTTCTTCCAATAATTTATAATCACTAGAAAACGATATTTTTGTTTTAATATGTAAGTAATTACACAGCTGTGTGATAAAGTGGTGATTAATCTCTGAAATTGTTTTAAAACGATTGGCTGTTCGGTATAACTCTTCGATAAAAGGAAATACCTCTTTGTATGCCGGAGCTTTAGAATAATTTTGTTTTAATAAATCGATGTGTTTTTTAGACCAGTGAACATCACTAATGATTGTTTCGCTTATTTTTTGAAAAAACTTCCCCTTAACCTCTACTGGAACTGACATCCATTTTAGTCCTTGAGGCGTTTTGATTTTATTCCTATTGCGCCAATCCCGTTTCGTATACTGCATGTCATCATACAATACAAACTCATCTACTTGGGATATATTATCAAAATACCCTTTCCAAGGGATATAATTAGATTGTGATATGGCTACTTTTTTTGTCAATAGGGGATTAACTTAAAAAACAAATATAGCTTTTTTAACGATTTATTAAGAAGCATTTTTTTAAAATCTTTCTTATTTATTTCTATGAATATTTTACATTTGAGAAAACCAAACGTAAACTCCAATGAACAAACAACTTATCGAATGCGTTCCAAATATTAGTGAAGGAAGAGA
>MAAC01006767.1_pt1 | contig 15584 bp, 18 predicted proteins | sample 1115981 | NCBI WGS metagenome assembly MAAC01 (sample SAMN04961126, study PRJNA320927) | seawater metagenome | isolation source: sample BD02T64 sea water enriched with oil for 64 days | place: USA:Gulf of Mexico | collected 2013-07-27 | reverse complement strand
GCATTTGTTTAGGGAGTTACCAAGCAGAAATGCTGGTGATGACTTAACCGATCTTATGCCTTGGAATGTGCAGCTAACGTTCGATTACAGCTAGGCGCACTGCTTAATTGTGCGTTTACGAATAAAGACGAAATCAGTTGGAGTCTAAAATATTACGTCCACCATATAACGACATCGTCTTCTGCTTTAAAATTTACGAGTAAAAAATCGTTTAAGAAATTTACCAAGTTTATAACAAAGGTAATTCCAGTTAAGCGCTTCTATTTGAGGTATACACCTGGCATTAATGATTTCGTTAAGGAAATAACTAAAAATTTTCCAAAAGAAAACATCTTAATTGCCGATTCATCAATGAAAAATACCAGGCTCTTTCCAGATGGTAGATTTGAACTGTTTTTGAGGCATCCAGCAGAAGCAAAAATACTATCTTCAAGAACTGATATTGGCGAAAATTACTCTAAATATAGTTCTAATGGGTTAACTTTTGTGATGCATATGTTGGCAATAATGTTGCTGACTCAAAGTGATATAAAGAGTTATAAAGGGGATGATGAAGACAGACTTTATTAAGCAAAAAAATCAATAAGTGGGGTGGTGTAGTTAATGGTGAGTTTAAATTATCTGCAAGTTGACTATTATCTACGCTAGATCCATTTAGATCTGAAAAAACAAAAGGATGCATTCATTCCGGATTGTGCCAGTCTATAAATAAATCTAAACATTAAATGTTTTATTATCCTTAAACCCATCAACTAACTCATATGGAGCGTAGCCCCGTTGATTTGTCAGAATATCAACACCAGCAATTTGAAAATCGAAATTATGGTGCGTATGTCCATAAATCCAGGTGGTAAGATTTGTACTGTGACTTTCAATAAAAGAGATTAAGTCAGAATTAAAGGCAGCACTCAAATCATTACCATGTAAATGAGGGTGACTGCACTTTTCGTGGACACCGTGATGGCTAATCACGATATTAAGCAAGTCTTCGCGAATTGAATTAGAGATAAACTGAATACTTCGATTATGTAATTCAAGGCAATGGCTCGGCGTTAACTTAATATTTTTTGAATTTTCATCTGATACTTTAATCATTGAATGGTCATTTAGCATTAACTTTGCTGAAAACATGTCATCTCTTTGATTATTATTCAAATTGTAATCAGTCCAAAGCGTTGTACCTATAAAATTAATCCCGTTAATATTCACTGAGTCATTGAGCAATATTATGACATTTGAATTTTTTGCTTCTTTCCTTATCTGTTGATTAATATCATCCATATTGATATTTACTTTCGTGTAGTATTCGTGGTTTCCTGGTATATATATAACTGGCTGAGTAAAGTGTTTTTTAGCCCACGCAACGCCTTTGGCTCCCAGATTAATATCTCCTGCTAATATAACCACATCAGCATCTATATGCGGTGGCGTCCAATCGGCAAACTCAAGGTGTAAATCAGAGAAATACGTTATTTTCATTATTACCTCGTATTAAGTAAAATGTGTCCGCGTGCAGCTATTTGATAACCCTTCACCCATCAATAGCCTAAACCTTGGTCTAATGTATTTGGCATGTTTTTAATAAGTTCGCTTATTTTAGGGCTAATACCTTTGGCGCAATTTTTCATGCGAGAGCCACCCTTAAAGCGTCAGGGTATGTCGGCATTCGAGGCTGAGGATTATCGGCGTACTTTGCAGAGGCAAAGGTTTGGTTTTGGCAAAAACCATAATGAATAATTATCAAGTATTATGCGCATTCACGTAGATAATTGACTATTCTTCAAATTTTTCAAAACTTTTCACTAAGTACATATTTTCAACCCCATAAAGGGATAATCTATTTTTAAGCTTTAGACGATAAAAATGTTCTTTGGGTGGCACCTTTGAACAGTCTACGCCTAATTTTTGAAGAAAATATCCGACAGAAGATGCTCTTATTGAATGCCTTAAAACACCGTTGTCCATATTAAATTCAGACATGACGGCTTTAGGTGTTGAGTTGTCAGGATGAGGAATGATTTCTAGTTCTACAATGCGATTCCATTGATTGTCATCGCATTGAGATTCATTCCTTAAAATTTCTTCTTCAGTAATTTCAACTTTTTGAAATCTAGATATTACGAAGTCCGCAAATCTAGTTTTTTTTCTATCGTAAGCTCTTACATGCCATCTTAAACCGTTATGGATATACGCATGTGGAATTAATAACTTGCTGCTAAATCCGCTTGAATTAGAGAAGTAATCCACTTTGATCACTTTCTTATTATAAATTGCTCTCGATAGCGGTGCGATGACTTCAATTTGTGGGTCATCAATAACATCCAAAATATCATTGGGAATATAAGCACGGTTATTACTTTGAACCGTTCTACCTGTGAGTAAATTTAAGATCTCGGAAGAGCCAAACTCAAAGAGTGATTCCCAAGAATCGCTTAAAGCATAATTTCTTGAATTAGAAGAATGACTAAAATTCTGAGGCGCTTTTTCTTTATATAAGGAGATGTCTCTACTCGCGGCAGCAGTTCCAATATTAAATTTATCAATTAGATCGGATCTTGAAAATGCTCCTAAGAACTTCAAGCAAAATTCTATATAGCGTAATCGCTCTATCTGGGAGAGAGGAACACCTGTTAAATCAGTCATTATTGTTAACACTAATCCATTTAATAAAGTCTGGTTAAAGTATATACCATTAATGACTATAAAATACAATGAAGGCACAAAAAAGTAAATGTGAAGATCTATTTGCTTTCCATTAAAATATGTTGACTGTATCATAAGTATACTTTAGTCTAGTTATTGTACTAACACTGAATAATAAAAACTCAACTAATTAAAAGTGGAAGGCAGGAATAATAATGAATAAATAGGATCAAAATATATGAAAACTAATCTATACACGAAAAGCTACGCGGCATTATCTAGAAAACAGAAGACATTGTTTACCGAACTATTGGAATACGCATGTCAATCTCTAGAGCCTTCTTTATCAAAAAAAGAACTCGCTGAAAAACGATATAAGTCAGTTGGGCGATGGCTTGCCGAAAGTGATGATCCTATATTTGATGGGGTAGAGATATACCCGCAGGGAAGTCAGCGGATCGGGACAACATCAAAACCAGTGTTTAGAGAAGAGTTTGATTTAGATTTTATTTGTTACCTGCCAAACACAGAGGGTATTCACCCAGACCTGTGCCGACAAAAAGTTATCGCTAGAATTAAAGAAAATGGAAAGTTAGAAAATTTAGTCAGTGAATTAAACCGGGGTTGCCGACTGAATTATACGGATGAATTTCATCTTGATATAACTCCTGGAATACCTGATCAAAACAATGCCGACGAATATGGTGCGATCTCTGTACCGGATAAGAAATTGAAAGAATGGAAAGCGTCTAACCCCAAGGGATATGCTCAAGACTTCGATCGCATCGCAAAAATGGAGCCAACTTATATTGGCTATTCAGACGCTATGTTTGCCCGAGCAGATCTAAAAGGAGAAAGCATAGAGGAGCTGCCAAAACATACCTTATTTAAGGGGATATTAAGACGGGCTGTTCAAATTATGAAACGCCATAGAGATTTACTCTTTTATGGCGACGATAATTATCAAGGTAAAGCGCCTATATCAATCATTTTAACAACGTTGGCTGCTAAAGCTTATAAAGATTTAGTTAATCAACAACCGTTTAATAATGAGCTGGAAGTACTACTTACCGTCGTTGAAAGCATGACCGGGTATATTGAAACTAAAGTAGTCGATGGGAAAATTGAAATGTGGGTTGCTAACCCTAAAAATCAACATGAGAATTTTGCTGAAAAATGGAATGTTGATGTTAAACGGGTAGAGGCATTCCACTATTGGCACAGTGACTTTGTCGAGAAATTAAGAGAACTCGCTAGTGTGGGGTCATTACCTTTAATTAAAGAGAAATTAAATGAATTACTCGGTGAAGAAGCTTCCACTAATGCTATTGAGAAACATTATCAAGTGCTCAATGAAAAACGGGAAAGCAACAACCTATTTATAAAGAAGACAGGTGCCATCTCAACTGCTGCAACAGCAACACCTGTAAAAGCCAATACTTTCTTTGGTAAATAACATTGAAGTCGTTTACCGATACAGCGATAAGCTTAAGCAAGCAGTTGTATTTATTGCAAGCTAAATACCCGCAGGGCAAAGGGTACATAAAAAAGGGAAAGCTGACTTGGCATTGCCGCCTCCAGCTCGATGAAGCTTATGGCGATTACAAAATAAAATTAATTTATGACATAAATAATCCGCCAAAAATTTATGTGATTGATCCAAACATTTATGAAGTGACGAATGGTAAGACACCACCTCATATCTACATATTTAACGAAAAAACAACCAAGCTATGCCTTTACCTTCCTTCTTCGGGGGAATGGTCTACTGACAAGTTTCTGAGTGACACCATTGTTCCTTGGGCTTCATTGTGGCTTATGTATTTTTCTGGGTGGTTAGCCACAGGCAACTGGTACGGTGGTGGCGAACACCCGGACGAAAACGAACACTTTATTAAAGGAAAGGTTTTATAAATGATGAAAGTAGTACATTTGATATTTAGTTTTTTACGTTGGTACGTTGAAGGACTTAGAAAACCAAGTTTTAATTCTTTTGCCAAACTGATTTTAGTGTGGTCATTAACGAGTTTAGCGGCCCTTAGTGCAAATATTGTAATACCTACGAAATGGGGTGATATTCCTTTAACGCTTGGAGGAGGTAATGCGGAGTTGTGCATTGGCCTAATTGTGACTTCATTGCTAATGGTTTTTTACACTGAATATCAAGACAGAAAAGAAGCTGATGATTCTCAATTGATTAAAATCCGTCATATGGGGCTAATTAACCACAGCATCGATGATGTACAAAATTACATGCCGCAAAAATTAAAACGCATCAAACCGCAGCCATTTGATGTTGAATTTGATAATAGCCATAAGACAATTAATATCGATGAATTACGAGAGCAATTGAATCAAATATGCAGGATACCTCAAACAATTAAAGATAGTGGCCGTTCACTAAATAATGGCAAGAAACATGTGGTTTATGGGGCCGTTGCGCCAGTTCCTATGCTTGCGGCGGCGGGACACCTTGTTAGCAATATGCAAAATGTGCATATTGCTGACTGGGATAGGGAAAACAAAAAGTGGCATTTTAACGAGCAACTCGATGATGGTGAAAAGCTCAGTTTTGAAAATATGAACAAAAGAACTAATGATGCTACCAGCGTAAATATTGCCATATCTCTTAGTTTGCCATTACGGTTGAATAATATTGATGAAGAATTCCCTGAAGGTGCTCTTGTCAACGTAACTTTTGAATCTGGTGACTACGGTTATGACAAAATATGCAGTGAAAAAAAACAAGAGCGGTTAGTTAAAAATATTTTGGAATATATCAATAATGAAATTATTCCAAATTTCCCTAACTTGGAAAAGGTGGACTTTTTCGTTGCTGCACAAGCATCATTCGTTTTTCGACTTGGCTCGGTCTTAAACCAAGGCCACTTGCCTAAAATAGTTTTCCATCACTTTAATCCTAAACATGAAGTCAAAACCCATCCTTGGGGCATTGCCTTCAATGGCGCTGTAAACGGTTATGAGGTGGTCGAATGAAACTAGTGAAACACTTTAACGAGTTCTTGCTAAATAATGTGAACTTAAACCAACACAGAATTGATACGTTGGAAAAACGCGTTGCAACAATAACAAGCTTCATCAAAGGCTGTGACAGATTTAAGGCGTCATTTATTACTGCAATCCCTCAAGGCAGTTACTCACACAGGACGATAATTAAACCAACGGTAAAAAAAGCGATTTTTGATGCCGATGTAGTGGTGTATCTCAAGCCAATAAAAGGCTGGGAACCCAAAGACTATATTCAAAAAGTCTATGAACTATTTAACAGTTCTTCACTATATAAAGGAAAAGCATCAAGGCAAACTCGATGTGTAAAACTAAACTATGCCGGTGAATTTCATATCGATGTAGTTCCGTGCATTCGTAAAGGGGGGTTGCTGGGTCATCAAGAGTTTGTTTGCAACAAGTTAACGAACAAACTTGAATCATGCTCCAGTGTTGAATTTAGTGATTGGGTTAAAGATAAAAACAAAGTTGTCGCAAACAACAATTTAATTAAATCAATACGATTATTTAAGTATTTACGAGATCACAAACAAACATTTTCTGTTAAATCCATTTTGTTAACAACAATAGTCGCCTCAAGGGTGACTAATTGGGACAAATTTCTTGGCACAGATGACTTTAAGGACTTACCCACTTCCTTCAAGACTTTCTTCAACAGGCTAAATGACTGGTTGGACGAAAATGATTCGATGCCAATTGTAAATAACCCCGTTGATGAGGAAGAAAATTTTAATCGGCATTGGGATGATAATAAATATCAAAATTTTAAGTCTCAGGTAAAAAAATATAATGCATGGGTTAATGATGCTTACGGCGAAATGGACAAAGCTAAATCTATTGAAAAATGGCAAAAGATATTTGGTGATAAATTTGCAAAAGCCGCTCCCGTAAAAAAGAAAGCAACATTAAAACTACCCAGCCACTGTGAAGCACTGCGCTGGTCACTTGTTTCTTATCCTTCAAAGTTAAATGTTAAAGCTGTTGTTCAAAAAGGAAAAACGTCAGTTGCATTAGGTGATTTAGCTTCCTATAAATCTATCCCTAAATCGCATTGGATAAGGTTTGTCGTTAAAGATGAATTGTGCAATGAAACACAAATTTATTGGCAGGTTGTCAATAATGGAGCTGAGGCGTTAGAAAGCAAATGTCTTCGGGGGGAGTTTTTTAAAGGTAACCCTATCCATAAAGAATCAACAGCATATGCAGGCCAACATTGGGTTGAGGCAGTAGCTGTAAAAGGTGGTTTGTGCATTGCGAGAAGTGGCCCTGTTTTCGTCAATGTAACATAGAATTAGTAGGAAAAATCATGGTGTTTATAGAGCTAATTGGCGTTGTACTTTTAGGAATAGTACTAGGTGGTTTAAGTTATTTCCTCGTTACCGCTGGTGTCTTGCAGCTTACTGAACAAGTTGACTTAATAACTCCTGCCGTTCTATCAGTATTGTTATTTGGTTTACTTATCGGTTGGAAGTTTGATTATTCTTTAGTTGTGTTTTTCTCAAATACCAGCTCAGATGTAACTGATGCTCAAAGTGCTATTTCGTCAATTGTTGCCAAGTTGAAGTATGTATTTTTAGTTATTGGCTACATATTGGGTACCAGAATAAGTTTTTGGACTGTTTCAAGATAACTAGTTTCTTTCATTCAAAGGTATAAAATGCAAAAGAAAACAATAAATCAACTGATTTCTCGTTATCGTAGTATCGATGACGCAAAGCTATATTCTGAATATACAATAGATGATCCTCAACAGTTACTTGAGGTTGCCCGTGAAATAATGAGGAATATACCACCTTCTTTTGGTGCATGTGCAATGCTGAGTGCGATGTGGGCAGGTTATTTAAAAGACCATCACGGTATACCAGCAATGGTAGTCGCAGGAGACTTGAAAATATCAGGGAAAACCATTTTCAAGTGTAAAAAGAACTTACCTGAAGCAACAAAGTCGAGGAATATTATATCAAAGTCCTGGAGTGGCCACTGTTGGATAGAAGTTGATGGTTGGATTGGCGATTTATCCATTTTTAGGACCGCTTATCAAATAGAAGAGCCAAGTGTTTTAAGAGAATTTGTCGTTGCATCATTTGGTCACAATCGAGGAGCGCTGCTTAGTCAGCAACGTGATCTTCCAACGGGAATGAAATATGTGCCCAAATACATTTTAAGCGACAATCAAATTGACTCTCTTATATAGGGGGTGGCACATAGTATCGATTTTGCCAGCTAAATTATTAAAGTGAATTTAAGTTAATTCTTCAATCAAATAAATAAAAGTAAGGAAATAGTTTATGGGAGCACAGTGTTTTTTTAGAGGAGGGTTACACCTCCCCTACACTCTTTGATCTGCTGTCTAGCTTATAGCTAACAATCATAGTGATGGTGGCTCAACTTCCACTTTGCGAAGTTTTCCAGCATGACTTTTTGTATTAAAAGTCTTCAACTAAATAATTCATATAATAAAATACCTATTAAGCTCAACATAACTAATAAATGTCCAGCTTTATAGATCAATATTGCTATAAAGCCGTTGATGAACGAAAAGCAATAAGAAAGAACACTGTCATCTAATCGGCTAGTAAACTTTCCAAAATCAAAAAATCTGTAAATATGATCATGCAGTTCCCACCCTAAAGCGAATCCCATCACGGCCAACAGATAAAAAGCAAACTGTTCAATGCCCTCTTGCGGTATCAAATGGTCTGGTATCTCTAAGCTCTTAAAACGGGTCACTATAAACAAAATTAATAGTAAGCCAGTAGTCGCGGTTAAACCTGATAAAAGTAAATTAAACATAATTGTTCCTGATTCGTTTATTTACATTTATCGTACCTATAAATTGACTTGATGCAGAAAAGCACCCAGGGAATAGCCTTTATTTTAAAGTGGATTATTATCTAAGTTGTGGCCAGGCATAATCCTTTACTAATTTTGAATACTCTTTACTTATTTCTTTAGATAGATTTTGATGATTTATTCCGCTACCAAAACAGCCATTGTGCCAACTGGCAAATATTTCGCCTTTATACAAAATTAACCCTTTCTTGTTAGCGGAACTCCACTCGATATCGTTGACTGTATATAAAATAAAATCACCATTTACTGAATACTTGGATTTAATAGTCATTAAATTATAAAGAGCTGACTTTACTTCCTGCAATTTAACTCTAATGAACGGGTAAAAATTGTTATCTAAAGACCATTCTTTTTCTACAGTTGAGGCATAAAAATTAGGTAATAAATAAGTACGAACTTCGTTATCACGAATTGCTTTGGGAATGGAAAACCAGTACATCATAACTGAAGCTATAAATATTATTAGAGTAGTTAACACAATAAATTTCGGCTTAATCATATCCTCGCTCCCACAAATCTAAAAAGTCACAAATGTTGATATGCGTTGTTTCTGCACATTCAACTTCTGACACGTTTCCACTTTTTATTTCATTCAAAAGGTAATGATCTGGCCAATCTGCAGCAATACTTTGTATTACCAGATTTAGGTATTCAACCACAGCATCAACTTTATCTACCCTAGATAGAAATGAATACGTAATTTCATTATTGAAGCATTCATTTAAATAAAACTCACCTTGCTCACATTCAAACCATAATGTAATGATGTCGTCTGGTGATAGTTTGTTTACATAAGCTCTAATGATTTGTTTAATCTGATGTTCTGCTTCCTGCCAAAACATCAATAATCCTTTCTGACAATTGTTTACACATGACGCCCACAGATTGTTGTCATAGCATTGTTGTTTGATTAGAATTGGGATAATATTTCTAATGTAGTTAGACAATACTTCCTCGATGAGAGGCGTGGTAGTTGAATAAGTCATAAGTCCTCCTGGTTATAATTGAAGACAGTAACTTAATAAAAATTACCTAGCAGAAAAACACTTCAGTAACGAGTAAGAAGCAACAATTTCGACTGAAGGATATGCTCGGTGATTTATTAATCTTTGGGAATGATTTATTAATCTTTGGGTATGATTTAAAGTACTAATTGTGATGATTAGAATAGTTTTACAACACTCATTTTTCCCATCAATACAAAAACGTTTATTCTTTCTATGTCGCTGTGCGACATAAAGAAATCTTGTCTTTCAATACTTGGTAGATTGTTATGTCGTATAGCGACATAAAATGTAATGCTCTTCTGTGACAAAGTAGAACTAAATGTGGTTAATAGGTTTTAATAGGACAATCTAACAATGTTGAAAAAACATATACAACACAAACAGTTACGTTTAAAACCGATTAAGAAAGAATAAGCACTTTTCACAGGGGTACCCTCCGGAGGGCGAGGTCAGAGGTTCGACTCCTCTCGGGTGGGCCATTTTCTACAGTAAAAACAGTATGTTAAAAACCGTATGAAATCTATAGTTTTAATCACTCTTAACTTAAGTCAATATTAAGTCCAACAGACGAATTTTGTCTTTCCATCCTTAATTAATTACTCTAATAAACTATAACTCTGAATTCACATTAGTTACAGTTGTTTGGCTTTTAGTTTTAAAATCATATAGATACAATAGTTAAATGCAACCACTTCCAAGTTTGCAGGTTAGTTTAAATCTACAACGGACAGCGTTACCTTACTGATATTTATATCATCAAAAAATTTAGTTAATTTCAGCTCCTGAAAATTTTGAAGTGGTAACCTTATCTACTTTATGAAAATGAACCAGAACCCAATTGAGGGTTGAATACATACGCCCAAAATAGACACTGTACCAGAACGGAGCTATGCAGATTCTATAGTTCCGAATACATTTTACATTGTTAATTCTTAAATACATATTTAGATGCCCTTATGTTTATTAAAAAGCAGGCACAGAAATCCCTCAGGATTTAACCTGTGCCAGTTAATGATTTATGTCTAGATTAGAATATTACGAGGGGATGTTTTGTTCACTGGTTAAAGACTTGTTTTTGAATTCCAGTAAAAGAGGCTTGTTCTTTTTAGTAAAACTTAGCATGAACAACTTTTTAATTACGCTAAAAAAGCATAAACCTAGTTCTTCAAACAATAAGTAGAGTTCTTTAAAACTACCTAGAGCATGATAGCTAACCTTCCTCAGACTACCCGAGTCATAGAGTGAGCTTACTGCAGCATAGCGTGACTTTGTGAATTTATTGTTTTAATGGCATAGGCACCACTAGACCTAGGCGGTTAGCCCAAGTCTTGCGGTTTTCTTCGTTATTTTCGATTAACTATTGTCTCGGTAATTCCAAGGTAGGTAGTTTTCTGGATTGGCTTTGACTTGCGCTGCCTCTCGTTGCAATGTGGTGAAATATTCAAACACGTTAATACCGGACTCGCTGGCGGTGGCAATCACCGAAGTAATCACATCACCGATATTCGCGCCGAGTAAGGTTTTCTTGAACATGGCGTTTTTCCTATCTCGCACCACTATTTTTAGCATCGCTTCAATTTTGTTGTTATCAATTTTGGCACCCCGAGTGCGACAAAAATGGGTTAGCCCATCATAATGCTTGATGAAATATTTCACCGCTTTGCCTAAACTGCTATTTTCTTCAATATCACCCGTGGCTAATTTGCCTTCGCCCCAATTTTTTATCTCGGCCATTATCGGGCTAGATACCGATTGGTGATAGCTAAGACGCTGCGCTGACGTGTGATTCTCGTCTTTACTGATGGCATCGTTTTCCCAAATTTTGCCGTACTGCGTAAGGATATGCTCCACTTCTTGTGGGAAATGCGAAATCACATCAACAAATTGACGTCTGGCGTGGCTATTACACAAAGACAGTGTGGCATCGCACCGTGATGGGCGGTTGCTCGTTAGTGCATCACTCATGATGATTGGCTTGGCGTGACCTTTACTGCGCTTATGCAAGATGCTGTCGATGAACTCACCGGCGTGACCGATATTGGTTTCGAACAACACGATAGCGCGGTTATCCTTGGTGGTAGCAATGACGCCCGAGGTGTAAACACCGCTGCGCATTCTCGTTTTGTCACTATTACGCACCGCTTTTTCAATCGGCTTTGCCTCTAAAATACGATTGGCTGTATCGTCGAGGTAATAATGTTCGCCATTCGCCGCCAAATTAAACAGAGCTTGGTACACAGGATAAATGTCATTGCACACCAACTCCACTTGGTCGAACACCGTTGACGCGCCAATTTTTACCCCAAGTAGCTTTTGAATACTGCACTGGCGATAAAAAGGCAACCCAGCAAAATATTTATAAATGGCCATTAATGCCCGGGCACTATAGCCATATTTTTGATGACTATCACCGTCATTAATCACGTTATCGGGCAGCGGCGCCGTCGCGTAAACACCACAAGCATTGCAACGGGATCGCTCCATCACATGTTGCTCTGGCGTAAACGGGCTATGACCGGTAATGCGTAAAAAACTGCCTGGGTCAGTTTTATACATTCTACCGCTTTGGCATTCGTCACAAAGGTCGCCTTTAGTCACGTCGCTTAACGGATGCACGATAACCTCAGGCTTAACCGGCGTAAATGCCTCTTCATCACGGGATTTATTCGTGGAGCGTTTAGGTTTGTTTTTTGGCTTTTTCTTGTTGCTAAGCAATGAGGCTAACCCTTCTGAGGATTTTTCAATCCCGAGTAGTTTCCTCAGTTTGTGCACGGTAACATCGTGATTAGCTAAGCGACTCTGCATGCTGGCTAACGTGATTAATGCATTGAGTAGCAGCTGACAATCTTCTGGGCTTAGCGCTAAGTTGTTCTCTTTAGCCTCGCTCACGCGGGTAATGAGTGCTTCAAGTGCTTTACCATCGATGTCGGTAAATGGTTTACTCACAATATGTCTCTATCAATAGCGTTAATGAAATTGGCTGGCAGTATGATCCGATATGACAAGAAATCAAGCGTTTGTTGTTACTGATTGGTAATGGCCACTAAGTAACTGCCGCAAATGTTTAGCAGCCATGTCATTAATAGGCGCGTTACCCGTAGGCCAGCCACTGAACTTCCCTTTAGATAAGCGCTTTGTCATTAACCAAAAGCCGTTATTGTCATAGACCAAAGCACGTACCATGGTTTTATTACGATTGATAAAGACAAATAAAATGCCTGAGCGTGGCTCACAGGCTAAGTGGTGCTTGCAAACCGCCGCTAAGCCGTCAATGCCCTGGCGAAAGTCGACCGGCTGTGTGGCGATCAGTATTTTGGTCTGGCTGGTTAAATGGATCATGATTTTATCGCTTCAAGCAGCGGCAAGAGTTGCTCGATGTTTAATTCACCAGTAAGTAACAGTTGATGACCATTGGCAAGATTAATCTCAAGCGATAATGCTTGCGCAGAGGAAACATCTTGTGGCGATGGTAATGGAATAAAGCTTGGTGCATCAGGTTGTGTTTGATATTCCAATCGCCAGCGTTTAAATTGACCGCCGCTAATGCGTATGGTTTTGGTAATGGCACTTTTCGAATAGTGAGCCAGTAATGCCACGGTTTGTTGGCGTAAAGAGGTTGGTGTTGCACTGCTTTTAGAGGATTTATTATCACGCCATAACTCGAATGCAGCGAGGGTGTCGGCAAGTTGATCTGACATCATTGTGACCTAGGTAATTAAGTTGCAATGATTAAACCAGTTTAAAAACGATAAGTTGAGCTATGCTGCCGCAAGCTCACGTCATAGACTTCAGTTATTATACTATTGCCAACAACCTTTAAAACGACAATTGATTGTTCCGTCTTAATTGTAACCTTCCCCTTTGAAATATCGCTTTTATTTATTAAGACACTACAAGTAAAATAATCGATAACAGCAATAAAATATATATTTTCATTCATTGCCGGCTTTATTTAAAATATATACAATTACATGCAATAGAACAATTATCCTTTTTTGTGTATAATATTATAAATAATTACATTCATCCATTCATCGATAGAATAACGAGATCAAAATGAGCATGCCAAAGACCTTAACTGACATCGTTTATTTCAAAATTAGAAATGATATTATTCATGGAGATTTACTGCCTGGAAGCAAGTTAAAAATAGAACCGCTAAGAAAGCGCTATGACATAGGAGCATCGCCTATAAGAGAAGCTCTAAGCCGCTTATGTGCTGATGGCTTTGTTGCCATAAAAGGGCAACAAGGTTTTAGTGTGATGGAAATGAGCAAAGAAGACTTAATTGATGTTACAAATTCCAGAGTTCTTATCGAAAATGAAGTACTTAAACTCAGTATTTTAAACGGTGATGATGATTGGGAATCAAAAGTTGTAGGTTCGTTTCATCGTTTAACCAAAGCTGCACACTCCTCAGACAAGGATACAAATAATAATTCAGAAAAATATAATAAAATTTTTCATGACTGCTTATTATCTGCCTGTGAATCGGAAACTTTATTAAAGTTTTATCATATTCTTTATGACCAACATAAACGCTATCGTCATTTGTCAAGAGAAGCTATTCATATTAAACGTAATATTCATAACGAGCATACTGATATTTATGAAGCTGCTTTAAATAAAGATGTAAAATCTGCACTAAAGGCAAATGAAATTCATATTAGAAAAACAGCTGAAATTGTGATGGAATTAGAAAGAGACGAATGGTAATTATTATTTTATACGGATATAGCCTACTCAGTTTATTAAGTTAATAACTTTACAACAAGAAATTCCCCATTTGTCCTGATAGATTAACAATAGAGTTGAATTGCGCTTACGTGTATATACCCGTCACCATTCAAAGTGCGGGTTTTAAAACCTAAAAATCATCATTAATCCAACTGTCGAGAGTCTCGGAAATTTTTGGTAGTGTGACAGTAAAAAAATCACCTATTCGCCGTCGAAATTCTTTCGTCGAAGCAAAATACTCTCCATTTCTAGCATGTTTATTCATGACTTTCCAAAGTCGCTCTATCATAAGCGCTCAATGAACTAGCGGGGATCAGTGGCTTATTTCTTTCGCTTTAAAATCCCAAGGCAGTAGCGCTTCAATATCGCCCACCGTTTCGGCATAAGGCAATGCTTTGAATATCGAGTTGAGGTATTGATAAGGTTCAAGGCCATGTAATTTGGCGATTAATGCCGAACATAGAACTATGCCGAACCAATATCCAATGTGACTGTTAATTCTTTTATTTGCAAACAATACGCTCGGCATAGTCTGATCTCTACTCCATCATTTATTAGGAGTAAAGATCATGACTATCAATGCTTATTTTCAAAAGCCCAAAGTAGTTCGACGTTTGCGTGAAAGGCCTTTGGGCGAACATATTGATAGATATGCTGCACGATTAACTGAGGAAGGACATTGCCACCAGAGTGGGGCTCGCTGTATTCGTATTGTCGGTCATTTCAATCAGTGGCTCGTCATCAATAATATTGTAATTGATGACATAGATGAGAGCGTCACAGAGCAGTACCTGCGATACCGGGCTCACTTCCTACAACCATTTTTCAGTGATAGTCCTGCTCTCTATCGATTGCTAAAAGTCCTTCGTGAAATTGGGGTGATCGCGCCATCAACACCAGTTTTAGTAGATCCTCTAAAGCAGATTGAGCAAGATTTTGGTCTGTATTTGTCGCAAGAACGTGGACTAGAGCCAGTCACCATCACCCGTCATCTTCCTCCACTACGAAAGTTTCTTCACGAGTATTGTCCTATGGTACACGTCAGTTTCGCAAAGCTAAAAGGGGTAGATATCATTCGTTTTATCGAACACCACGCCCACGACCAAAGCCCATGATCCGGGCAAAGCATGTGTTGGACAATACGAGCATTCACCCGATATCTCTTGTTCAGAGGGCACATTACCAATGATCTTTCTACATCTGTCTTTCCGCACCTAAAAATTTAATTAAAAAAGCTTGACGTAGATCCCCATATTTGAGCTATTACTTATCTTTGGGTGATGGAAAAATAATGGCGACGTATTCAACAAAAGGTCT
>MAAC01020195.1_pt1 | contig 15591 bp, 11 predicted proteins | sample 1115981 | NCBI WGS metagenome assembly MAAC01 (sample SAMN04961126, study PRJNA320927) | seawater metagenome | isolation source: sample BD02T64 sea water enriched with oil for 64 days | place: USA:Gulf of Mexico | collected 2013-07-27 | reverse complement strand
TTCAGGTAAAATCTTCTCAAAGCGAGCCACTTCACCTTGTGCGTCTAGCACTGTTTGTTCTTTATAAGCAAAGGCTTCTTGTTCCATACGCTTAACACGACCACGAGCACGAGGCTCTATACCACGGGCATAGGCTTCTGCCTCACGCAAAAATCGCACTTCATCTTCTTGTGCAGCAATAGCATCATCAAAGGCGTCTTTCACTTCATTTGGCGGACGTGCATCTTTAAAGTTAACATCAACAATAATCAAACCTAAATGATAAGGTTCAATTATTTTTTCTAGTTCTTGCCATACAGACTGACGTATTTGTTCACGACCACTGGTTAAAATATCATCCATTTTGGCGTGACCAACGACATAACGTAATGCGCTATCAAGCGATTGGCTTAAACTGTCATCAGCATTAGTAACACTGAACACATAATTACGAGCATCGACAACACGATATTGAATCTGCATTTCAACACGAACAACATTTTCATCCTGAGTCAGCATAAAACCAGAAGCAGGTAAGTCACGTGTACTTTGAATATCAATAGGGATAATGCGGTCGATAAACGTCCACTTCCAGTTAATACCTGGCTCAACGGTGCCCGAATACTGACCAAAACGTAACACTAAACCTTGCTCAGCTTCTTTGATGGTATAAAAGCCACTAAAGGCATAAACCACTAAAGCAATGATCAATACTAGACTCATACCAATGCTAGAAAAGCTTTTTCCTACAGGACTTGAACCGCCAGATGAGCCACCTTTGCCTTTACCACCAAAGATGCCACTGACTTTTTTACCTAAATCATTAAGTAATTCATCTAAGTCTGGTGGACCTTGGTTTTTACCACCTTTGTTTTTCCAGGGGTCTTTATCATTATTCCCCGGTTCATTCCAAGCCATGCTGTTCTCCGCTAGGTTAGTAATTGATTAAATATTAATATTCATGTTGCAAGTTTATGCTAAAACTATCGCTTTTATAAGACTTTATATAGGGTTAAACACATTAAATTACAATATACTGTTCTATTTCATTCTCGTCATGTTTGAGTAGTCTATACCATTCTCGCTTCGGTAACTTAATATCAAGGTGGCAATGACCAAACTCATCATAATATTCACTGTTGATACAGTTTAATTTATATAAACTGCCCCGTAGCTTACCAGCACTGGGGGGAATAGCTAATTTATACTCAACAATTTGGTTATCTAACCGCTCTGATAAGGCGGAAAAAAGCAAATCAATACCCAAATTTGCTTGTGCCGATAACCAAACCCGAATGGGTAAACCTTGTTCATCGCGGTCAATGCGCGGTTCTACATCATCAAGACAGTCAATTTTATTGCAAATAATCAGTTGTGGTACTTCATTCGCTGCTATTTCTGTTAAAACATATTCAACTTGTTCAATATTTTCACTACGTCTATCGTCAGCAATATCGACGACATGCAAGAGTAATTCAGCTTCACGAGTTTCAGTTAGGGTTGCTTTAAAAGCCGCAACTAAATCATGAGGTAAATGGCGAATGAAACCAACAGTATCCGCAAGAATAGCACCACCAACACCGTCAAGCTCAATTCTACGCAATGTTGGGTCAAGCGTCGCAAAAAGCTGATCGGCGGCATATACCTGAGATTGGGTAAGCAAATTAAATAAGGTCGACTTACCGGCATTGGTATAACCAACCAATGATAACGTCGGTAATTCCGCACGAACTCTAGAGCGCCGTCCTTGCTGCCTTTGTCGTTCAACTTTTTCTAAACGTTTACGAATATTCACCATGCGTTCACGTAGTAAGCGTCTATCTGTTTCTAACTGCGTCTCACCTGGACCACGTAAACCTATACCACCTTTTTGTCGCTCAAGGTGAGTCCAACCACGGATAAGTCGGCTACTGATATGGCGTAACTGCGCTAATTCAACTTGCAGCTTACCTTCATGTGTACGGGCGCGCTGGGCAAAAATATCAAGAATAAGTGTCGTTCTATCAATGACTCGACACTCACATAAGGCTTCAATATTTTTTTCTTGCGAAGGAGATAGGCTGTGGTTAAAAAGAATAACATTAGCATCGAATAGCTTTACTGCTTCCGCTATTTCTTCGGCCTTACCTGAACCAACAAAAAATCGAGGATCTGGTGTACTGCGCTTGCCAGAAACAACCGTTAATTCGTTCACCCCAGCAGAAGACACCAACATTTTAAATTCGGTTAAATCTTCACGGGTACTTTCATCAGGAAAGTCCAAGTGAACAAGTACTGCTTGTTCACCCGCTTGATAACGATCAAACAACGGCGTTAAACCTTAATCATAATTGCTGTCGAAGCAAGCATCGACCTACCGCTAAAGAGTAGGTTCTCAGGCATAAAATAAAGCACAATAAATACCAGTAAGTACTGTTATTCTTCTGAATCTGTTGGATTAGCCATTGGCGCAGTGTTAACAGCTCTAGAAGGCACTACAGTGGAAATGGCATGTTTATAAACCATTTGACTAACGGTATTTTTGAGCAAGATAACAAACTGATCAAAAGACTCTACTTGTCCTTGAAGTTTAATACCGTTAACTAAATAAATTGCAACTGGAATGCGATCACGACGTAAAGCATTCAAAAATGGGTCTTGTAAAGACTGCCCTTTTGCCATTATATGGCTCCTTTTTTTTATTATAAATAAAAAGTGATTAACCAAAAACGTTTTGATTAATGAAAAATAGTAAAATCTAAATTCTTTGCTCAATCCTAAGCATCTAATTGTACACCAATATTTCAATTTTGCTTAATGATAACTAATATTAATACTATTTATAGCTTGCTTATTAATATTTGCCAACTAAAGCTAACACTTGTGCCAAATTAGTTTCATTTTCAGTGGTTAACCAATGTAAATTAGGCCAACCTCTTAGCCAAGTTAATTGTCGCTTGGCTAGTTGTCTCGTGGCGCATATACCACGAAATATCATTTCATCTCGATCAAATTCGCCATTAAGATATTGCCACATTTGTCGATAACCAACACAGCGAATTGAAGAGAGTTCCTCATGTAGGTCACCACGCTCTTTAAGCGCAATAACCTCTTGTTCGAATCCTTGAGTCATCATTTGCTGATAACGTAGCGCTATTCTTTCATGCAAGGTGCTACGCTCTTGCGGAGTTATGGCAAATTGTAAAACATCGCCAGCGAGCTTATCACCTTTAATTTGTGTTAATTGTGACAAAGTGTTTCCCGTTAAACGAAAAACCTCTAAAGCTCGAGTAATGCGCTGTGGGTCATTGGGATGAATTCGCTGTGCCGCTTCAGTATCAACTTGTGATAGCTGCTCGTGCATTGCTTGCCAACCTTGCTCGTGTGCTTCTGCGGCTATTTTCGCTCGAATCCCTGCATTAGCCGCAGGTAAAGGTGATATACCATCAATTAAACTTTTAAAGTACATCATGGTGCCACCAACCAACAAAGGAATACGGTTGTTGGCTCTAATTTCAGCAATTTCAGCTAAGGCATCATGACAAAAGTCAGCCGCAGAATAGCTTTGCTTGGCATCTCTTAGATTAATTAAACGGTGCGGATATTTTGCTAATTCTTCCGCGGTTGGTTTGGCGGTGCCAATATCCATATCACGATAAATTAACGCTGAATCAACACTGACAATGTCGCAAGGCAAGGCATCATGCAAAGCCATAGCTAAAGCAGTTTTACCTGACGCTGTTGGCCCCATTAAACAAATAACAGGTGGTTGCTTGGTTTGCGCATTTTCTGACACTGAATTACTCGACTTAATTAACTCTTATACTGAGGCAAGAGACTCTAATTGCTTAATTTGAGATGTAAGGTCTATTGGGACGCATTTCAAGAGTAACGACTGAATTAATTCTTCTGTTAAGCTATTTTTTGCCTGTAGCCATAAGGCTTGCGCTTGTTCTTCATTATAATTTTTTGTCGCCATCACTCGAGCAATCGCTGAAATAACGTCACTATCATCAACAGTTAATTGTTCTGCTCTAGCGTATTGCGCTATGTCATTAACAATCATGGCAAAACTACCATTCACATCATTTTCTCTAAGCAGGGCTGGATATTGTCTTATTTGCAGCCGCTGCTTGTCTTTAATTTCAACAACAATGCCTGCTCGCTGTAATTGCGTTTGCTGAGCCTTCACAACCTGCATTTGCTGTTCAGTAAGCGTAATGAGTAAAGGCAGCAATAAAGGCTGACTGATCAAGCCCAAGTCATCTTGTTGCCAATTTCGGCTAATAATTTCATTGTGAACGCTATAAGCTAGATTAAATAAAGACATCAAGCACAAACCACCTTGCTGTTTCACAATACCGTATTTTTCTTGCTCAATAGCAAGAAAAAAACTATCGGTGTTTACTGCTGTATGATGATCGTTTATATATGTTTTTTGCTCTAAAAATCCATCACCAGCAATAGCAGGTGTCATGAGTTGTTGATAATTACTCGCCGCTATCGCATTAGAATATTGCCCGCTAGCGCGACTCGCTTCGCCATAACTAGCATGACTTTGTTTGGGTGTGTAACTAGTGTCTGTGACTTGTTGTAATGGCGTAATGTAATCAGGTTGCTGGTAGGCAACAGAGCCTACGTTTTCATCAGCCTCTGCAATTGGGTTAGGCTGATGAAAGTCTTGTTCAAGGTGATGATTGCTGTCCATCAACGCTTGATGGCAAACCGAATAAATAAAGTCATGTACATAGCGACTTTGATGAAAGCGCACTTCATGTTTTGCTGGATGAACATTAACATCCACTTCACGGTGATCCAGAGTTAAAAATAACACAAACGCAGGATAAGTATCAGGCGGTAATAAATCAGCATAGGCCTGGCGAATAGCATGATTAATTAACTTGTCTCGCATCATTCGGCCATTAACATAGCTATAGCAAAGATCATTTTGATTACGAGCAAAGCTGGGCTTAGCTAACCAACCCGAAAAGTGCATATCATCGTGCTGACAATCCACCTCGATGGCATTATCAACAAATTTTTGCCCACACACCTTGGCAATACGTTTGGCTTTTTGTGCCTGCGTATCCGCAGCGCGATATTGACGTATAATTTTACCATTATGAGTTAAGGTAAAAGTTACTTCAAAAGACGCTAAAGCAATGCGGCGAACCACTTCATCAATATGGTTAAATTCGGTTTTTTCAGTACGTAAAAACTTACGTCTTGCCGGCGTATTAAAGAATAAGTCTAATACTTCAATGCTAGTACCATCGGGATGGGCAGCGGGTTTTATCGTTACCGCCATATCACGGCCCTGTGCGTTAGCTTGCCATGCCGTGTTTTGCTCTTGGGGTTTTGATGTTAACGTTAACCGCGCCACCGAGCTAATACTGGCTAACGCTTCACCACGAAAACCTAAACTGCTGATGGCTTCTAAATCACTTAAATCTTTAATTTTACTGGTGGCATGGCGACTAAGGGCGAGGGTTAATTCCTCTTTGGCAATACCGCAGCCGTTATCACTAATGCGAATTTTTTTCACACCACCTTTATCAACATCAATATGAATGGTGGTTGCACCAGCATCTAAAGCATTTTCAACTAATTCTTTGATCACCGAGGCAGGTCTTTCTACCACTTCGCCAGCCGCAATTTGGTTAGCTAAACGAGCAGGAAGTATTGCAATTGTCATAGTTTCTCTTATTTTAGCAAAGTCTATATCTAAATGGCTCTGTTGTAGTTAAGTGTTGCTGAGTAAACAAACGAGACGCGTAAACCCGTCCATGGGGCTCTACACAAGCATCCATGCTTGTGAAGCTCGCTTTTATCACCTTCAGCAACGCTTACATAAAATTAATCATTTACACATGGACAACAGTATTGTGGAACAGAGCCATCTAAATTGGCTTACGTAGGCATTAGCCCGCGCGAGGAATTTTTAAGGTTTGACCAATACGTAGTTGATTAGATTTTAAATTATTTGCTGATTTTATTTTTGTTACTGAAGTTTTATAACGCTGAGCAAGCACAGATAATGACTCGCCACTACGCACTTTATGCTTTTTATAACCCACAGCAGCAAAGTAGCTACCTGTTAACGGGTGAGCCATAAAGTAGTTACGAATACCGCTATGGATGGCACTAGCAAGCGCTTGTTGGTGTTTAGACCAAGTTAAGTTTTTTTCTTCTCTGTGATTAGAAATAAAACCAGTTTCCACCAATATTGACGGAATATCAGAAGATTTTAACACGGCAAAATTACCATTTTGAGGCGTTTTTTTATGTAATTTAGTGATTTTTTTTAACTGCGAGATAACATTATTCGCCACACCAAAACTAACCCCTAACGAATGCTCTTTACTCATATCAGCCAAAGCCAAAGCTAAATGGCTATCAGCGGTATTTTTGATAACACCGCCGCCGCCGCCAAGTAATTCTGATTTTTTCTCTCGGTTGTGTAACCAGCGTGCAAGCTCTGACTCCGCTCGCTTTTGTGTTACTACCCATACCGAAGCGCCATGAGGTCCTGGGGTACGAAAGGCATCGGCATGAATTGATACCAGAAAATCGACATGCTTTTTCCTTGCTAAGCTCGTGCGGCGGTTTAAATCAACATAATAATCGCCAGAGCGGATCAAAACTGCTTTCATGCCTTTTTCTTTGTTTATCAAGGCTTGTAATTTTTTTGCAATCGCTAAGGTAACGCGTTTTTCATAAGTACCTTTAGCGCCAATAGAGCCAGGGTCTTCACCGCCGTGCCCCGCGTCAATACCGATAATAATATCACCTAAACTAACTTTAGGTTTCGAGGTGACTTTTGTGCTACGTGATTTATCATATAAATCAACCACCAAGCGATTTCCATATTGACCTGCTGGCGCCAGCGGAAAAACGCTTAGTTGATAAGAATGTGCTAATTCTAATACTAAGCGTGTGCTAGATTTTGATTTAGCCGTACTGGTACGAAAGAGCTTAATACGGGGATCATTACTTGCTAATGTTTTAAGATCGGCATTATTTTTAGTATTGTCAAAATCAATCACTAAACGATTAGGTTTAGCTAAACTAAAGTATTTAAAGTCAGGCTTATTTTTAAGATCAAAAACAATGCGAGTGTTTTCTGGCGCTGGCCACACCCGAATGCCGTCAATGCTATTTGTTGGCTTAGCTGCTAGGCTGCTTTTCACCGTCATTGACGCTACAACTATGAATAGCCATAACAAACGGGTAAAAAATAATGATAACAACCGCATAACTAACCTTATTATTTCAGTGTAATGTCCAGTGAATTAATGTATTTAAATTTGTATTTATTCAGCCTAAAAAATATTACCACAGAGAACACCGAGGCTGCGCACTACACCGAGAAGAATAAAACCTCTGTGAAGCATAGCGACTCGGTGGCGAAAGCTATATAAATTTAAGAGTAAAAAACAGTAAACTGCTGCAAAACAGCTTCGCCACGTGGTGAACTGGCACGTAAATTAATAACTCTTTGCTCTTCTTGATAAACCATATTAATGATTAAATCAGCATTAGCCAAGAGCCCCGTACCTTTTTCTGGCCATTCAATAAAACAACAGCAATTTTCACTAAAATAATCACGTATGCCCATGTACTCTAATTCTTCTGCATCTGCTAGTCGGTATAAGTCAAAATGATAAACTTGCCAAGGTGGCAGTTCATAAGGTTCAACTAGAGTATAGGTTGGGCTTTTCACATTACCTTGATGGCCCATACCGCGTACAAAACCTCGGGTTAAGGTGGTTTTTCCTGCACCTAAGTCACCATGTAAATAAACCACTAAAGCTTGCTGAGACTGCTGTTGTTGGTCTTGCCATTGCAAAACCTTAGCTAAACAATCACCTACTGCCACGGTTGCAGCTTCATCAGCTAATAAATATTCTAATTGTTTCATGTATTCTCAAAAATGCACTCAAGCTTGATTGGTCAATTGCGGTATCAACTCAAACAAATCACTGGCTAACATACCGCGTTGACCATATTTATTAGCAATAATATCACCCGCAGCGCCATGAATATAGACAGCTAAACAAACAGCAGCAAAATAATGCTCCGCTTGTAAAATAAACGCTGCAACAATGCCTGACAATACATCACCCATACCACCTGAAGCCATGCCTGCATTACCCGTGCTGTTAATGACCACCTGCTCACCATTAGAAATCAAACTTCCTGCACCTTTTAAAATGCAAATACCACCATATTTTTTTGCGATGGCACGTACGGCTTTAAAGCGATCTGTTTCAACCTCTTTTATCGTACCCCCTAATAATACAGCGGCTTCTTTAGGGTGCGGTGTTAACACCCAATGCTCACAGTAGTGAGGATTTTTTGCTAATAGCGTCAGCGCATCAGCATCAAGTACCATTAATTTTTGCCATTTATTTTGCTTGGCTTGTTCAATAAAAAAATCAAACAGTGTTTGCGACCAAGCTTGCTGTCCTAAGCCCGGCCCAAGCAAGATCACTTTAGCTTTTGCCATAGCAGCTGATTGTGCTAATTCCTTAATACTACTCGGTGCAAGCATCAATTCAGGCCGACCATGAAAAACTAAACTTTGGTTCTCTTGATGACAGCAAACCGACACTAAAGCAGCTCCCGCACGAAGTGCTGCCTCACCAGCCAAGCGAATTGCTCCTGGCATACCCACATTACCGCCAACGGCAAGTATTTGACCGATACTGCCTTTATGGCTAGTTTGCCAACGTTTTTTCAACGGCGAATTATCATTGTTTGATAAGGCTAGGTTTTGGTATAAATGCTGACTTGCCACTTGTTGCTGAAAATCTTCACCCAAAGCTAAATCAGCTAAAACAATCTTCCCGACAAAATCAGCTGCTTGCCCAGTCAGTAACCCTTGCTTATAAACAATAAAAGTTACCGTTACCTCAGCAATAATGGCATTTTTTTCATCAACATACCCAGTACTGGCACATAAGCCCGAAGGAATATCAATACTTAAAACGGGAGCTTTATTGCTATTAATCGCGTTAAGCCATTGCTGGGCTGGTGCAACTAAGCTGCCATAAAAACCGATACCAAAGAGTGCATCAACAATAACCTCACCTTGAAAACACCTGATCTGCTCGGTAATATTTATAGTAGATACTTGCTTTACCCCCGCGCTAACCATGGCTTGATAGGCTGTTTTTGCATCACCGCTAATATCACTAGATTTACAAGCTAATAAAACAGTAACTTCAATACCCGCTAAATGCGCAAGACGAGCAATAATAAAACCATCCCCCCCATTGTTACCCTTGCCACACAGCAATAAAATAGTTTTAGCTTTTGGCCAGTGTAAATTAAGTTGCTCAAACGCTGCAACGCCAGCCCGTGTCATTAGCTGATACATGGGCAGTTGTTTTTTTTCAGCAACAAGCGCTTCATTGATCAACACTTGTTGACCACTATAAACCTGATGGCAATTATGTTTTGCCAATGCAACTTGTGATAAACTCATCGGGTATTGCCTCGCTTTGAAGGTGTCGTCATTCCGTCTATTATACGGAATCTAATGCATAAATCCTGAGTTCCTCAATTAACATACCATGAGGATGACAGTAGATAAATAAGTTAAATTTACTCACTAAAATGACAAACGCTGTAATAAATACCGCTACTATTAACTATCCTGACTTGGTTGAAAAAATAAAGTGCTGGGGACAAGAATTAGGCTTTTCTCAGCTAGGGATCACCGATGTTGATTTGTCTGCTCATGAACAAGCGTTAGCAGAGTGGTTGGCTAAAGGCTATCATGGCAATATGGATTACATGGCTCGTCATGGTTTAATGCGTGCCAGACCCGCTGAGCTAGAGCCTGGCACAGTGCGAGTAATTAGTGTCAGATTAGATTATTTACCTACCAATGCCAAATGTGCCCGCATTTTAACGGCCAAAGATCACGCCTACATTAGTCGTTATGCATTAGGGCGAGATTATCATAAGTTGATGCGTAAACGTTTACAGCAACTCGGTAAAAAAATCACCAACTATTGTGAAAGCTTTAATTTTCGCCCATTTGTGGACTCTGCCCCTATTTTAGAGCGCCCTTTAGCCGAAAAAGCAGGTTTAGGTTGGGTAGGAAAACACAGTTTATTATTAAACAAAGAAGCAGGTTCATGGTTTTTTTTAGGGGAGTTATTAATTGATATTCCGCTACCATTAACAAACCAAGCAGATGAAAAACCCATTAATCATTGCGGCAGCTGTGTTGCCTGTATCAAAATTTGTCCAACCAAAGCCATTGTTGAACCCTACGTGGTAGATGCCCGCCGTTGCATCTCTTATTTCACCATTGAATCCCCCGATCCTATCCCGCTAGAGCTAAGGCCATTAATGGGCAATAGAATTTATGGCTGTGATGACTGTCAGCTGATTTGTCCGTGGAATAAATATGCAAAATTGAGCCTAGAGGATGACTTTCAACCACGGCTACAACTTGATCAAGTTACCCTCTTAGCATTATTTGCTTGGCATGAACAAGATTTTTTAGAAAGACTGCAAGGCTCACCAATACGCAGAATAGGCTTTCAAAGTTGGCAGCGTAATATTGCTGTGGCATTAGGTAACGCCCCCTACGATGAAACAATAACCCGGGCGCTTGAAGAAAAATTAAGTACTGCAACTGACTTAGTGGCTGAGCACATTCATTGGGCGCTTGCTCAACAAGCCACCAAGAAAGCTGATAATTCGCTAGGCGGTGATGTAAACGCCCGACTTAACGCTCGCTTAATTCGCTCGATAGAAAAGGGCTTACCCAGAGATGCCTAGCTAAAAAATTAACAAGCTAAATAGTTTGCGCGTAGCTATCAACAGCATGCAATACTTGTTGCGTGTCTTTTAATAAAGCATTTACTTGCTTTAATTTAGTTAATGCCTTGTCTTTACTGAGTAACTCTAACCACTGTGCACACAATTGCTGTAAATTATCTGCGGCTAGGATTTTACCGTTAAGCTGTAAGTTTTTTACCGCCGCAACGGCTTTATCTAGGTTTTTATCTTTAATAGCGCTCGCTAAACAAGTTAATTGTTGGTGACTGTCCTGACTATAATCATCAAGCATAAACAAGGCTAGTTCTACTGAGCCTTGGTGTTGTAAATAACGACTAAAATTAAAGGTAGCTTCGCTATTGGCATCTGCGGCTAAGCAGGCGGCAACTTCGTTAATAACAAGCTCATCTTCGTCGCTAGCAGAGTCAACAAGTAGCTTTTGAGCAATATTTTCGTCAGGCTGTTTATTAAACGAAGTGACTGTTTTGTTATTATTGGCAGTTTTTTTCAACCATAGTGATAACGTCTTCTCAAGCTCAGTTAATGAACTTGTTGAGGTTAATTGGCCATGATGCCAAGCAGCAAAATAATCACTTTTCTCTGAACCTGTCGATTTGGCAGGCGTTATAACATCCGACAAACTAAAGACACCAATCGGTGTTAAGGGTTGCACCGTCATATTAAGCCAAACAGTTTCAGTGAACTCGGTAATAAGTAAACAATAACGCCCTGTTTGCCAATGTTTTGCTTGGCCTGCTTCATTACTCACAAACTGCACTTGTAAACCTAGCCATTGTAATAATCTTTGCAGTGATTGGTATCGCTGTGGAGAGCGTACAGCCAACAACAGCTGCAAAGAGCTATTCAGATAAGGTTTATGCAAAAAGGCACCGGCGCTTAATAACTGATTATTTTTCCCATCGGCGGCTAATGTATGCTTAATATTATATAAAAGTTCCCCTTTACATAATGGCTGTTCAGCTTGTGAATAAAAACCAAATTTTTCAACGCTTAACCTTGATGATTGTAAGACCATCAATTTTGGTTGCAATGACTCTGGTAAGCTAGCAATTTGTTGCTCGACAAGGCTTAACTCTGTCAGTGCAATGTCACTCGTTACTATGATTAAATCAAGTTTATGGCGACGCAGATGCTTAACACTCATAAGCTGTGTAAAGCTGTCTAGACGAGCTATTGCTTCAAATTTTCCCGCACAAGCGCTAACAAGCTTTGCTATTATTGAAGTTATTACTTTATTGGTCGTTAGTAACATCAGCTTAACTTCTGCTAAAGCAACATGATCAGCCTGTTTCGCTTGCTCTGTGAGCTGATTATGTTTACTGGTACTGGCAATGGCTAATGGCATATCAAAGCTTAATTGATAGCCTTCATCAGTAAGTTGAGCAACAAAATCCTCGCCATGCAATTGCGCTAAAAGCAGGTTAAATACTTCAGCCAATGATGAACTTGCCGCAGCTTCGTCACTTGTCTGAGTAAGCTGTTTAATAGTCTCTGGCAAATCAATAAGGCTTTGGCCAGACACTTTAACCACAAAACGAATAACTTGTTGGCCAGCATTTTTATCTTGCATCTGTAAATGCAAATGAAATAATGCCCCACAACATTGTTGCAAACTTATATCGATCAGTAAGTTAAACAAGTGCTGAAACAGTTGAATATCACAGTTAGATTGCGCTATAACTTGTTCGTCATAGCTAATAAATAATTGATTATTGTTCGCCGACTGCGCTAATTTTTTATTGAGTAGTATGCTGTGTAGCTCTGCCAGTAAATTGACATCATTAAGTGTTAATACCGCGTTACTTGACTGCATATAACTTGCTAGTTCAAATAACTCAAGTGTGTCATAAAAATGATTCAGAGCTAATGTTTTAGTTTTAGTTGCCTCATTTGCTTGCTCTTGTACAAGCTGTGATAAAACCTTGCTCTTCAAATAATCATAGCGCTGTAACTCATGGTTAAATTGTTCAGCCACTTGCTCAAACTTTTCCAGTTGCTGCACATCAGCGCTTTCAGTTAATAGCTCAAACGCTTGCTTTTGCTCGGCAATAAACACTTCATTAGCATTAACTTGGCTCTGTAATACTTGATAATCTTGCTCATTATGCTCAGGTGTTGCAAGCAACTGAATTTGTTGAATTATCTTTGCTGTCTCAAAACAATTAGCGGCAATATTACCTGTGCCGCGACCTGATATTGACTGCTCAATTAATGTCAAACTTTGCTGGCTAACAAATTTTACCTGCTGCCTAATTTTCCACAGCACAATACACAAAACAGCTAAAGTAAGAGTAATAGCCAGCATGAGTAAAATCGCTATTTCATTACTGGTTAGGTGAATATTATTATTGGCTAAAAATAGACTAACACCGCCGTTATCATTCACTGAAGGAGTGAGTTGTGTCTCGGATAGCAGCATAGCTACTTTTTGTTTTTGTGCATATAAATCAATATTATAACTTTGCATAAGCCGCAAGTAACCTTGCCACTTTGCCAATGCCATTTGCTCATTAAGTGCTATGCCTCGAAAAGAGTCTATTTGCTGAGAAAACTCACTAATCGCTTTAGTATTGTCACCTTGTAATAGTTTCGCTTGTGCAAATAACTGCTCTACTCCTAAACGAAGCAAATCAAAATCAGTTTGCGGGGTAACAATAGTTAAATGTTCAAAACTTGTTAGTAATTCAGTTAATAAGCTTTTAAGTTGTTTGACGTGGTGTGATTGCTTAACCGCCTTCGCATAAGCATTGGCTCTATTTAAAGTCACAGTGTCATTATTTTTATCTAATTGTAACTGCTGATAAAGCATTTTTTCATGATTACTTTTGGTATCGCTAATACGGGTGATAGAAAAAAGCATTAATTGTAATTGAATAACACTACTTTGCTTAAGCTGCTGGTTGCGCGATTTATTTTTTTCTGCCCGTTCAACCACATCTTTAGCAACATTATTTTGATTGAGCCACTGCTGATAAGTACTGCTATGGTTAGAGTTATACCTTAATAGTTGTCGATTAAGCGCAATTAAATCAGTGTGGAGTTTAAACCAGTTTGTTTCACTGTCGCCACGTAAAAGCTCATCAACAATAAACTTGGTTTGTTGTAAGCTTGCTAGTTGTTGAACTTGTTGTTGCAGTGGCAATAGTTGGTTTTGAATAATAGACTGTGTTTGCTGGTTATTTTGCCAAAAGAGCACAAAAACCAATAATAAAGCCACGGTAATACTAAATGCGCAGGCAAGTAGTTTAGCGGTAAATTGGCGGAAAAAAGGCAGTAACGTGTTGCTAGTTGGGGGGATCCCCTCTGACTTGCTATATGCTTGTTCATCCGTTTTTTCTTGATCAGAGGTAGTAGGTTTGCTCATAGCTTTTTGGTATAAATGGTTCCTTTATGCTGCTAGTTTATACCAAGTTCTTTTGCATGAACATGCTTAGCTTTTTGAGCTAAGCATACAACTAACGCTTTTTACTGATCCAAGCCCAATCCATAAAGCATTCAATAGGACTCTCATTAGATTCATCCGTCACCACGACCTTAATTAACATATCGCCTTTTTCATTACTTTGTAATTGTTTAATTTGTTCATCACTAATCATTGCTACCGCTTTTAATGCCCCCTGCATGCGGCGATTAAAGTCAATTTTCATTGATTTTAATAATGGTAATTTGCTGTCTTGCAGATTGACACCAAAGACAATACCCGTCGCTGACTCAACCATTAATGCTGCCGCAACAGCGTGAATACCACCAATATGGTTCTGTACTTTTTTCTTATTCGCTAATTCAATTTCAACACGATTAGCTTCAATAGACAAAATGCGAATACCGGTAGTATTCGCATATTTAACTTGTGAACAGAATAACTTAGTTAATAACCATGGGCGCATCTTCTTCGGTGCGCGGTTTATTTTTTTCACCATTTTGCTAAGTTTATTTGACATATTGCTCTCTATTTTTTGGTATCGATAGAGTTATTGTGGAGCAAACTGGTCAGACCTGCAAGTTTGTTTGGCTATTTATTCAGCGCAGCGTTTAAAGATTTACTTTACCGCGCGAATAAATTCCCGCCTACACCTTAAAATTTAGTAACTGTTCACCACCGAGCCGCGATGCTTCACAGAGGGTTCTTCGAGCCTACACGGAGACTTTGTTATTCTCGATGCTCTCTGTGGTAAATATTTCTAAGCTGAATAAATACAAAACTTATACCTTAAAGAAGTGCTCTTGATAAACTTTTAACTCAGCGATAGATTCTCGAATATCATCTAAGGCTAAATGCGCCCCTGTTTTCACCACTTTGTCTAATACGTCGGGTTTCCACCTGCGCGCTAATTCTTTAACGGTACTGACATCTAAATTGCGATAGTGAAAATAATCTTCAAACTCAGGCATGTACTTATTAATAAAGCGTCTATCTTGACCAATGCTATTGCCGCACATAGGTGAATTACCTTTTGGGGCGTACTGCTCAACAAATTTAATCGTCTTTGCCGTCGCATCTGCTAAGCTCACTTTACTGTCTCTGCAACGTTGAGTTAAGCCAGATTGACCATGGTGCTCAATGCACCATTCGCTCATGTTAACTAAAGTATGATCACTTTGATGGATGGCAAATACAGGTCCTTCAGCCAAAATATTTAGCTGGCTGTCAGTGACAATAGTCGCAATTTCTAAAATCACATCTATCTCAGGTTCTAGCCCCGTCATCTCTAAATCAAGCCAAATTAAATTTGTGTCGCTACACGTCATAAACATCCCTTAAAAATTGCACAAGCATTAAACTCTGAATATAAGTATAATAGCTGACAAATA
>MAAC01018235.1_pt1 | contig 15605 bp, 12 predicted proteins | sample 1115981 | NCBI WGS metagenome assembly MAAC01 (sample SAMN04961126, study PRJNA320927) | seawater metagenome | isolation source: sample BD02T64 sea water enriched with oil for 64 days | place: USA:Gulf of Mexico | collected 2013-07-27 | reverse complement strand
TCATCAATAAGTGATAGCGCTTTTTGTAGTCGCCAATCACTCAGGTATGACATTGGCCCCACCCCCATCAATTCACTAAAGCGGTTAGCAAACCGACTTCGAGACATTGCAACCTCAGACGCAAGACTTTCCACTGACCATTGGTGAGAAAGTTTGGAGTGCATGAGGTCTAATGCCCTGCCGATCTGAGGGTCTCGAAACGCTTTCAATATAGACTCCGACTGGGGCTCTAACGATACCCCTGAACATAAGAGTTCTATAAAAACCACCTCAGACAACCGCGTTAACGAGGCGGTTGACCCCATGCCCTCAGAGAAAACATGTTGCGTTATTAGGTGTAGCGTATCGTCAAGCATTCGTTGTTTTGAACGATCTTCTGCTGATACAACAATGTAATCGGGCAGTGCTTGCAATAACGGATGTTCAGCTCCATCTCGAAAGGTAAAATGACCACACAACATTTGAGTCGCCGCATTGACTTCCCCATCCCCAACTGCCAACACCCCCTCTCCTGTGTAACCCACATCGTCTAACAGCGTTTGCAATGGAGGCGCATGTTGCATGGGTTTGTGGGCTAATATATGGGAAGCTCCTTTGGGAATTAACACTAAGTCACCCGCAGTAAGTTCAATTGATTTGTCATCGTTAACTTGGACAAAACATCGCCCTTGAATCACCAAATGAAAACGGGCCGCATGGTGATGCTCAGGCACCGTCGTGCCCCAGGGCGGAGAAAAATTTGTTCGAAAGTACAGCAAACCTTTAAGCTGTACCGTATTGAAAATATCGTCAAAAACATCCATAGAAGTCAACCAAACAGCAACTCATCAGTAAAGGTCAGATGGACAAGAGCGTGACGCTCTCTTTATCCCCGCTAAACAATTCTACGCTTTAACCCTATGAATCAACAAGTGACCTTAATACTTACTCATCGTTAAACGTGATAACAGGCTCAGTTTTCAAGAAACACTCAGCATCAAGCTCATCCATGCAAGCTGCATTTAGGGTGACCTCTTCATACATCCAATAACGCATACCGACTTCCTCAACACTGTAACGCCAACCATATTGGCATTGAATCCATCCTTGATTGAGCGGGCCTATTGTTTGACAGCCTTTGTCCACTGATACATATTCCAGAATATCCCCATCTTCTTTGCCACACACCTGAAACCGATCAAAACGGATACGACCGTCGGGTAACATGCCGTACTTTATGCGGCCGCTTTTAAAAACACTGGTCGATATGTCATCGCCGTGCTGATCAACTATGCAGGGTTTATCTAATACATAATAGGCAGGTTTGGTGGCTACAGCGTAACGAACAGGAATCGCAGCTCTAGCGGCGATGTGTTCAGGGGAACCCTGCCCTTTGTCCCATTGTTTAATTACTATTTGAAATACAAGAACACTCATCGTCTTACCCCTCACCACCAATCTCAACAAGACATGCTTTTAGAGTTTCCCCAATGCACTGCTCACCTTTGCCTAACTGTTCATCCAGCATCACACCAATCACACCAATCACTTCAACAACACTCTCTTTCAGCCATTCTACTTTACCGATCGACACGGGATCATCATCACTTTGATTAATAATGAAATCTCCATTGTTCGTTTTTACGATTGCCTTTAGCCGCACGGATGAAAATGACGTTGCCCATGCTATAACCGCATCATAGTTAAAAGTTTGCGAGAAAGGGAATATCCAGCTTTGGGTGTTAGGGTCTTGGTTATGGCTATGACTGTGGTTATGATCGCGACTGTGAGGGTTCGAGTTGGATTCACGCTCATCAACACCAGCCCCATCAACCCTATTTTTCTTATCCAACCGTTTCAACTCAATATGCCCTTGCTGAGTAACACCAATATGAGATTTCGTTTTAGTGTAACCCTCTGCAAATGCCCAAAAGGTATCAAGATCTTCTTGGTTACAAACATCTGCTTTATTCGCTAACAACACATCAGCAACATCGATCTGCCCGATGAAATGCTCATGGCTGAGATAACGTTCATCCTGTAATTTTCTGGGATCGACTAAGGTGATCGTTTGCTGCAAGGCGATAAATTGTTGATTGGTTTTGTTTTGCAGTGTTTCAATAATTTCTTTGGGGTGGCCTAGACCTGTGGGCTCAATGATAAGCCGATCTGGGCGGGCGCTACGGACAAGCTCCGTTAAACCTACTTGAAATGGCACTCCAGCAACGCAACACAAACATCCACCCGGGACTTCTTTTACGGTAATGCTCCCCTCAACTTTCCCCTCGAGGCCAGCTTGAGAGAAAATTTTGCCATCAATACCGATTTCTCCAAACTCATTTACCAGCACAGCCCACCGTTCGTTATCTGGCTTGCGCGCTAACAAGTCGAGTATGGCAGTGGTTTTCCCGGCACCGAGAAAGCCAAAAATGATATTGGTGGGGATGGTGTTAATAAGCATGCTTAATGATCCTCTTTTAACAAAAAAAAGGCAAAAAAAAGCCCTACCGAAGTAGGGCTTTTTAAAAATTAGGTAGGGTTCTTAACCCTTTAAAACATGGTGCGCCAGGTAAGACTTGAACTTACACATCCTAAGATACTGGTACCTAAAACCAGCGCGTCTACCAATTCCGCCACTAGCGCATATCATGTTTCTGTCTTGCTTCCTTTGCCTATTGGCTTAACACTTCGCATGCATTGCCTCAGAAAGGATGCGTAGAATAACAGGAATATCATGAAGTTAAAGCTTTATTTTGATTTTTTCGAATTTAATGCCAATTCCGGCTTACACCTCCCGGTTTAGGCTATCGATAAGTGCTTGTTTTTGGCTCTCGTTTAGCAATTTAAAAATAGGATCCAGACGTTGCAGCAAGACGGGTATTTTTAATGCAACAATATCAGACTCCCCTGCTTTCAATTGCAAAAGTGCCTTATCGATAGAAATCGCATCCAACGCCCCTGTAATAGGTTCAGGTTCTGCCTCAAACTCTGGCTCTGCGACAGCCTCCTTCTCTTCTTCCTCATCTTCTACCGCTTCAGCACGAATTACATAGACTTCACTTTTCCCTTTCTTCAGCGCTTCTTTTAACGCTTCTTTTGCACCATCCCAGACATCATCATAGGTGGGTCTGCTTCCATAAGCGGGTATATACACGCCTATTGAAACCGATATGGATATCGCCTCTCCTCGTAGCTTGGCTTTAAATGAATCAACTACTTTACAAATTCGTTGCGCTAGCTGTACCGCACCTTCAGGTTTTGCTGTTGGCAATGACACCGCAAAACGGGCCAAACCTAGTCGAGATACGGTATCTTCTTTACGTACGGCTTTTAATAACACTTTGGCAATTTGTTTAATGACACTGTCTGCGCCAGCTCGGCCAATTTTTAAGAACAATCCATTAAAATCATTAAGCTCTACCACCATTACCGCAAGATCTTCTTTATGGCGAGATACGAAGGATACGTCTTGCGCTAAACGCTCTCTAAAGTGATGTTCATTACCCAGCTGAGTTAGCGCATCAACCTTATTATATTCTTCAAGCACTTTGGTTTTGCGATGGTAGTCTGCGTGGGCTTGTGCCCTAGCTCGCAAATCGGTGCTATTGAAAGGTTTAGTTATAAAATCGGTGGCGCCTTTATCATAGGCTTGCTCTTTTGCTTCATCATCATTTTCTGCTCCGGTAACAACAATAACCGGAAGGTCACGAATCCCGTCATCTTCACTTGTGCGAATCAATTGCAAAAGCTCATAACCGTTAAGATTCGGCATATTCAGGTCAGTAAACACTACCTGGATCGCATCATCATCCAAGATTTTTTGCCAACCTTCGCGCCCATCCTCCGCTACAACCACATCAAAATCTTTACCTAACATTTTGACGGCTGATTTTCGCATCACCTTAGAGTCATCGATTAACAATAATCGGGGTTTTGCTTCGACGGATTGGTCATCATCTGGTGGCGCGGTCATGTGCTCAAAGGCTCCCCTGACGTGCACAAAAAAGTACACAAAAAGTACGAATAATTGTCAAATGCGCGTTATTTCATCGATTCTCGGCAATAGCTAAGTCATTGAACAGGCGCGAATAACTTAACTATAGACCGAAAAATGAGAAAAGATGAAAAACCTTATAACGAACACAGGTCAACCGCTCCTTAGAGAGGAAGAGCTCTTAGTAAGTGGCCTTATTTTTTAGGGTATAACGCCCCGACTTCTTTATCTAACTGATCTAGTCGCCCATTCACCTGGCGACGACTGGCATTGATGGCCTTTATATCCTGCTCAACATCCGCTATTTGGCGCTGCAGCTGCCCACTTTTAAACCCCTGTAACAATTTTTCTTGTTCCACCGCCAAGGTTTTGAGCATATCGTTCTCAACAGCAAGACTCGCTACCTGATCTTTTAATGCACTGACATCGGAAGCCAGTTTACTTTTTAACGCATCACGCTGCGCTAGCTCATCTTGAAGCTGTGTAACACTAAGCGATAGTACTGAAGTGCTTTTTTGCTGTACTGCAAGCGCTGACTTCTGCTTTTTAGATGTATTAGACAGTGCTGCGAGATTATCCTTATTGGATTTTATGTTCTTTTTATTTCGCTTGTTAGTGACATCCCAAAGCTTTCTCACTTCGCTTTGAAGTAGCGCTATATCTTTTGCTACCGCGCCCTTTTGCTTAGTTAACGACGTATTTCTATCATCCAACTCCGATTTTAGTGAGCCTAGGGCCGACTCTGAATCGGTCAAGGCGCTGTTAGAGTTCTCAAGCTTTTGCGTTACACTTTGCAGCTGTTGCCATAGGTACCAACCTCCAGCACTGCCAGTTCCCATAATGAGCAATAACAAAATAATAATGAATGCTTGACCACCACCTCCCCCAGATGAATTACTGGAACGCTTTCCCGCTTTTTTAACGCTCTGTTCACGATGAACCAAGTCCTCTTTAGAGGGCTTCATACTAAGATCACTCATAACATCACTTCACTGGTTACTGCTGCTAATAAAAAATAGATCGCTATTATCGTTTATTTTTCAATGACTTTATAGAGACTAAATTGACTCCCTAATCCGCTAGACGGCGCCCCACCCAAAAAGGCACGCATTCAATTACCCGCTACAATCTGCTACACAACACCCCTTGCTAACACAATTAGGTTTAGCTATGATCTCGCCCCGTTACATTCTGTGCTGATAATTTCTACATACTTCTAAATACCACTTTTACAACACGAGGCGTCACGGGTTATGAACTTACCTAACCGCGAGACCATCCAAATGCTTTGGAAGGTTAAAAAATTGGTTCGAGAAGAGTTTAATGTGACCATTCAGATTAGCCAAAAAGATTTGGAGCCGGTGCTGATAGGTTTTGCCCAACGGACAACAAATGCCACACTTAAAGCACTTATATCCCAAGTGGTAGCTCCAGCGACCATTACTCAAACGAATAAAGTTAAAAACCTCTATCGCAACGAGACAAATATTGAGACTTTCGAATCATCACTCGAAAAAGATAAAACAGAAAAGAAAAAACAGATCATTTACCGTGGCCAGGTTGTCTCTCAAGAAGGGCAAGTATAAGCAAGGCTGATTAACTTTCAACCGGTGATCTGACAGCCTGCTGCTTTACCGCCTGTTGTTTCCAGTTCTCTGCATATTTAACAATGCTATCTTCCACCGTCATAACCGGTCGATAACCTAATTTTTGCCGCGCTTTATCAATACTTAATGTCATTGACCGGGCAGAAATCGATACTTTTAATGGCATAATATCAGGCTCTTGATCTCGCCTTAACAAAGAAGCCATGTACTCCGACACCCAACCCACACCATACGCTAATGGATAAGGAACCATGTGTGTCAGCTTTGGCATATCGATAGCTTCAAATAAATCATCAACCATGCGCCAAAAGTTCACCGGTAACGGGTTGCTGATATTATAAACCTCACCCAAGGCCTCTTCCCCACCCAACACACATAAATCCATGGCATGTAATAAGTTTTCTATAGACGTCACGCTCACCACGTTTCGTCCAGGCCCAATACGTTTTAATTTGCCCTGTTGATGCATACGAATAAGACGCGGAAAAAAACTTTGATCTCCCACTCCCACAACTAATCTCGGTCGCAAAGATACGGTGCAAAACTGGTCACTGTGAGCTGCCGATACACGGCGCTCCGCTTGATACTTAGTTCTTGCGTAATTATCTGAAAAGCGTGAGGGCAAATAATCTTCGGTAATATTTAGATGGTCTCTATAATCAAAATAAATACTTGGCGTTGATAAATTGACCAAACGGCTGACATTGTTTTTCTTACACGCGGCAATGACATTATCCGTGGTAATAACATTGCCCTGATGAAATTGCTGATAATCCCCCCAGACTCCCGTATACCCGGCGCAGTGCACAACAACATCCATTCCCCGACAAACATGGTTAACGAAGTTTTCATCAAGAAGGTCGCCCCGATAGAAATGAGCACCGGTCTTTTTACTCATGACGGCTGCACAGATGTTTCACATAACGCTGCCCTACGAAACCCGTCGCACCCGTCACCAGTATTTTCATCGGTTACCTCTTTAATAAAACCTGTTATTTTTTTCATAAATCGCCGGTGACTAGGCATAAGTGGAATAAAATCCATAATAGGCCGCACATGCCCGTAACGATTTTCTACATGAATATCCACCGGGTGGCCTGCTAACAATGCACTTTGAAACATTCGTTCAGCATTCCGACACGCTACCGTTTGATCTTTTTGCCCATGAATAAGGTACAACGGTACGCCATCTTTGGTTAGATAATTTATCGGATTTGCATCATAGTAATCATTCGGCTGTTTTGCTGGTTGAAAAATATCACCCATCAATGCATCTTTGTCAGGTCGAAGAGAATAAATACCCGCCAAGCCAACCACCCCTTTTACCAGGGACGGTGAAAAACCAAAGCTTTCTGCATACTGCTGATTTAACGTTACCAGACTTGCTAAGTGTGCTCCGGCTGAATGACCGATCATTACCACACCAGAGTCCACATCAAACCCATGAGATTGACCGTTTGCCTGTAACCAACCTAAGGCTTGAGCAACATCATTAACAAAAGCAGGAAATCGCACTTCAGGAAAAAGGCGATAACCCACAACCGCGGTAGCAATACCATGAGCGGCTAACGCCTGCCCGACAAACGCATATTCATCCTTATGGCCTGACTTCCAGGTACCACCGTGAACAAAAACGACACTCATTGTGGCCTTAACACGCCGTGGCAGGTACAAATCGAGCTGTTGACGCTGATGATCACCATAGGAGAAGTGTTGCTTTTGAACACTATCAAACCGGTAAGTTGTTTGCCCTAGCCCCCAAAAGACGATTTGCTGAGTCACATCCATGGCTTTTTCAGCCACTGATTTTCTCTCTATTACATGGTCTACTACACGCTCTACTACTCGGTCTACTACTCGATCTGTCACACATCACCCTTGTGTTGCTTGTATGCTACTTTTATGGTGTTTTTATTATTTCGGTCATTAATTTAACACAGACAACGAGCCGGGCATATATTGGGGCGTTAACAAACTAACCGTACCATCGTGGGACACTATATAAGGCAGAAATACCGACAAATTATCTGGCAATCGGTGTTCTAGCTCAACACGAATGCCCGATTGTCGGCCTCCGGTATCCTTTCGCTTGGCAACAAAATCAACAAAAATAGCCACTGCACGATACTTCTTTTTCTTACTCAGTTGTAACAGCGCTTTTTTAAGGGCCTTTAATGTTTGTTGTGGCTGTGGTTTACCTTCCTGCTCAGCAGGCACTCCGACCAATTTAATCTCACCATTCGCTTCCATAACCGCGGCATAAGGATAAAAGGTGCCAATATCATTTAGCTGTTGGCTAGCAACAAATATCGCCTCATCAACCAGACGCTGCAACTCCCCTCGCGCCTGCTCTGGGCTCATTTGTTTTGTCATTCGTGGTTGAGCAGCCATTTCCACACGTTCACTTTCTGCTGCTGCATACCCCTCAAGGGGTATTATTAAACACATCAGCACCAAAAGAACATTGCTTATTTGTTCCCTTCTAATGTTCACGGTCACCGCCTTATAATGTCATGATTTTTTATTAGCACTCGTTTTTGTCGTCATAGCCCTATTCTAGTTATAATCCTATTATAGTCATCAGTATGACATTGATGACTTATTCTGACCGGTTTTTGACTAACGAATAGGAATGATTAATACTAACAGCGCACATCTAACGATGTTCATCTAGCGACACGCATATAGCGGACATTCAACAATTTCTAAGCAAGGGCACCAGCGCTGACGCTCATGGGTTACCAACTATTTAATCGACTTTCAAATCGACTCTTCTTTGCCGTTCTCACCACCGCATTACTGGTTGGTTTGGCGATCAGTAGCGTGCAAATTTTATTAGACGTACAAAGTGCCCAAGATAATCTTGAAAAACAAGCTAAGCAGTTGCTGGCAATGATGAGGGAACCTGCAACGCAATCTGCGTATAACCTTGACAGAGGTATGGCAGAGCAGGTAATCGAAGGTTTATTTCAAAATGAAGCTATCTTTTATGCTGCTATAAAAACCGAAACTGAGCCATCACTTGCCACCAACAAAAAACCACTTAAAGACTTCAAATACCGCAACCTAAGCAACTTCTTATTTGGGCAAAGCCTGTATTTTAGCCTGCCTTTAGAAGGCACGATCAAAACCCGCACGTCTGATCGAACAGAATACTTTACCGCCACGGCTCATTACGGTGTGTTAGAAATCAATATCGACCCATCCTATGCCACTCAGGCGTTAACCGAACGCGGGTTTCAAATTATCTTCAGTGGCCTGTTACAATCGATGTTATTTGGTCTGGTTCTTTATCTCATTTTTCACGGCATGATTACACGCCCTATGGCAAAAATGACAAAATCACTGGAATCTATTGACCCATTGCAACCTAGCCGTGTGCAATTGGAAGCCCCAAAAGGTCACGAATTCGATGAGATGGGCACCTGGGTGAACAAAATTAATGGTTTATTCTCATCGATAGAAAGCCACAACAATCAACGCCGTGTTGCAGAAGCACACGTCGAGCGTTTAAGTAACTATGACATGCTAACGGAACTGCCAAACCGTATGTTATTAAATAAACGTATTGAAGAATCTATTCTTGAAGCCGATGAGAAAAATGCCATTTTCGCGGTATTATGGTGCGCTCTGGATGACTTTAATTCGGTAAACTTGCTGCACTCTTACAACGCAGGGGATCGTTTACTGCTGTCACTTTCTGAGCGGCTTCAGCATGAGATGCAGAGCATTCAAACCATTTCACGTATTGGCGGGGATGTATTCTCCCTTGTACTACCTATCACCAATACACACTTAGATGCAGCCAAATCTGCACAACGAGTATTAGAACTTATTCGTCGACCTTTTCAAATTGATGAAGTACAGCTCAGCATTACCTCCTCCATCGGTATTTCTGTATACCCGCACGATGGCTCCACCTCTGATGAGTTACTTAAACACGCCGAGAATGTCATGCAGCTCGCAAAAGCACAGGGCGGTAACCGCTATCAGTTTTTTGTGGAGAGTGTGGATGAAAAAATCAAAGAAACAAAACGTTTAGAAAAATCCCTTTCCGTTGCCCTTAATGAAGATCAATTTTCTTTACTCTTCCAACCTCAAATTGATTTATCTACGATGAAAATCAGCGGCGCAGAAGCATTAGTCCGGTGGCACCATCCAGAAAAAGGCTTGATACCTCCGGACGAATTTATCCCCCTTGCCGAAAACAACCAAACTATTATTGCCATTGGCAAATGGATTATTGATGAGTCTTGCCGGGCACTAAGTTTATGGCATAACGCTGGATTTTCTCATCTCACAATATCCATCAACGTTAGTGCCATTCAATTACACCAATCCAATCTGATTCGTGTTTTAAAAGATGCGATTAAAAAATATCAACTCAACCCACACACCATTATTTTGGAAATAACAGAAACGGCAGTAATGTCCAACCTAGACGCTGCGGTACGCATGCTTAAGCACATCAAACAAATTGGCATTCAGATTGCGATTGATGATTTTGGCACTGGCTATGCGTCACTAAATCATTTAAAACGCCTGCCATTTGATAAGGTAAAGGTAGACAAAAGCTTTATTGAAGACATGTTAGAGAGTACAGAAAACGCCACCATCGTCGGCGCTATCATTAAACTTGGCCACAACCTTGATATGCAGGTTATCGCCGAGGGCACAGAAACCCTAGAGCAAATTAAATACTTACAGGAATGTGAGTGCGATTTTGCTCAAGGTTATTATTACAGCCGTCCTGTTAACAGCAATGAAGTGATCAGCCTGTTAAGAAAGGACAACCCAACCAGCCAAGTTAATAACCTTTATCCTTTAAACCCTCCAAATCATGAAAGCTAAACCCCAACAGCACTTTTGACACACTTTCTCACATTCTCATTTTATCAATGAAATTCAACAACTTAACGTGACAGCAGCCCAAATACCGTTCATTATTTGACCATCCAGTTCCGACAAATTGGCCTCAGTGACAGTATCCAGGTAAAATCCCTCCCACTTAAATAAACAGATAGATATGAGAAGGTAAAGAGAATGTCAGCAGATTTAGATCCAATCGTTATTGTAAATGGTGCTCGTACTCCTATGGGCGGCTTTCAAGGTTCACTTTCTGGCTGCACAGCGCCACAGCTTGGAGCTACAGCAATAAAAGAAGCGGTATCTCGTGCAGGACTTGAGCCCGCAGACATTCAAGAAGTTATCATGGGTTGTGTATTACCTGCTGGCCTAAAACAAGGCCCTGCACGTCAAGCAGCGTTACAAGCAGGTCTACCAACCGCTACAGGCTGTACAACCATCAATAAACTATGTGGCTCTGGCATGAAAGCCGCAATGCTCGCCCATGACTTGATTAAGGCAGGCACCAACGACATTATGATTGCGGGTGGCATGGAAAGCATGACCAACTCACCTTACGTGATGGAAAAAGCACGTGCAGGTTTGCGTATGGGTCACGCTGAAATAAAAGATCACATGTTCCTTGATGGTCTTGAGGATGCAGAAACGGGCCGCTTAATGGGTTCATTCGCGCAAGAAATTGCCGACAAGAAAAACCTAACTCGCGAAGATATGGATGCTTTTGCCATCTCATCTCTAGAGCGTGCGAACAAAGCGATTAAAGAAGGAAGCTTTGAGGCCGAAATCGTACCGGTTACAATCAAAACACGTAAGGGTGAGCATACCGTTTCGTTTGATGAGCAGCCAGGCAACGCTAAGATTGATAAAATCCCAACACTTCGCCCCGCTTTCTCTAAAGACGGTACCGTAACCGCCGCTAACGCTAGCTCTATTTCTGACGGTGCATCTGCATTGGTTCTAATGAAAGAGTCAACCGCAAAAGCAAAAGGGTTAACACCTCTAGCACGTATCGTTGGCCACTCTACACAATCTCAGCACCCTTCTGAGTTCACTATTGCACCTATCGGTTCGTTGCAAACTTTGTTAGCAAAAACGGGTTGGACAATTGAAGATGTTGATCTATTTGAAATCAACGAAGCATTTGCCATGGTAACCATGATGGCTATGAATGAATTCAGCATTCCTCATGAGAAAGTGAATGTTTACGGTGGCGCTTGTGCGTTAGGGCATCCTGTAGGTTCTTCTGGTTCACGTATTATCCTGACGCTTATCCACGCGCTTAAGCAGCATGGTAAGATTCGTGGTATCGCATCACTGTGTATCGGTGGTGGTGAAGCTACAGCAATGGCTCTTGAGATTATCTAATCTCAGAATAGCTAATAAAGATTAGCTAGCCAGTCTAGTAAAAAGGGCGCTACCAAATATTTTGGTAGCGCCCTTTTTGTTTCAAGCATGTCGTTCGCAGATTCAGTTTTCGGGTAGTTTAAATAGCTTCCGTACCTCTTTTTCTTTAAGCACACCACTGTGCCCAACTCTACTTCCCGCTTTAACGATGTAACTTCTGGGCAATACTCCTGACCATGTTTTATCTATCGCGTAACGCAGCTGCGGGGCCATGCCGTCAGCAAAAACCCATGCCGTTAATGTATTCCCATCTAGCCGTTGATACTGTTCTTCAACTTCCTCATATCGTTCTGAGTCATCATCTGTAGAGATAAGGGTAATAGGCAAATCAGGATACGATAACAACAAACGCTCTAACATCGCCAACTCTTGGTAACATGGTGGACAATCCACAGACCACAACATAATAAGTCGATTCTGTTCTTGAAATACACCTGCAACTTTTTCAACGGTCAGCTGATTCGTCGTCTTATCAGTTGATAGTGCTGGAGAGCTAATTGATACCGAACCAATCAGTAGCAACAGGTATGGCATCGCTGTCTGAAGTACTCGCCTCATTGAATCACCTCCTGCTGCGTTTTTCCATACCGCTCCTTTCCATAGGTCGACACGTCATACAAGGTTAATGCATGACCAGGCTTATGCCAAAGCAGTAAATCACCATCTGGGTGAGGTAATAAAAACGGATAATCTGTTTGTCCAGTAAACTGAGCAACAATTCGAGCATCACTCCACTGATCACCTCGCGAAGACGTCATAATATGAATACTGAATTGTGCACCATCAAAAGTCTGCCAAGCCAACTTCAACTTACCATCACCTCCTGTTATTAATGATGGGTGTCCCGGCGAGTCTGCTCTTTCTGAAAAATGAAGCGCTGGGCTAACCGTCTCCCCTAGGTTATCGGTGTAGGCGTAAAATAGCCCACTGGCATTAGGAGCATCATTAAACCAACTCATATGAATGCGTTTATTCTGAGCACTGATAGATGGCCCATGATGAGGGCAACCATCTACTTGCCATTGTTCAAAGCTCACTCTTTGCAGAGGTTCTCCTAAAACACCCAGAGCATGATCTCGAATATTATCACCAAATATATGCCGCCACATGACAACAGGTGAGCGTCCACCTGTTTCAGTTTCGCTATCAATTTCGCTATCAGTTTCAATATTCGTTAATGCAAGCCGACAACAAACACAATTGCCATTCACATAAGGGGTATTCTTGATTTTTGGGCTTCCAGTTAACGATGCGGGGTTCATTGTTGCCCAATAAATCGAACTTCCCACATAAGGCTCACCCCTTTTTTTTGCAGCCCTGGAATGTCGACTATCCAACCATACCATCGTCACTTCACCAACATCTGAGACCATCATTTCATTAAAGCTATGGCCAGCAGGTTCAGCATCATCATTGATCGTTATTGGTGATGCAAAATTAATTTCTCCAACTTTTAACCAAGAAAAACGAATATCTGACGTCCATTTCTGGGGCAGTTTCTTAATCCACGAAACGTATATATTCCCCGTACTGTCTGCTGCAATGTTGGGTCGTTTCTCACCGCGTGCGGCAATCTTTTCAGGTGTTTCATTCACTTTTATTGGGCGAGATAAGGTCTTGCCACGGTCATCAGTGTAGTTTACATAAAGATAATCATCGACCGTCCAGGCAAACAAAATCCGGCCTGTAGGTGACACTGTTGCGGTAACCGTTTTTGCACAAGCGATACTGGGGTTCTCACAAGTCGTTACCCTTGCTGTTGGTGATATCACTGTTGATGCAGTGCATTCCGCTAGTGCCACTACTAGAAAAAAGATCACTGTGCCGACAGTCTTTAACTGTCGACTAAAATAACGCTGCATATCATTCATATTTTACTGTACTCACTCGTAACCGCTGCACAAAAAACGTCAATTACATTCCCTATATTGGCGGGAAAAAGGCGACCTATGTTAACAGACATTTATGTAAACCCAGGTGCGACATTATGTCGCGCCCAACTGAGGGAAATATGCAATACAATACGCGACTTCGTTTTAAAGGAGTTCTCATGTATACCCAAAAGTTTTCCGTGTTCCTTGTCAGCTTGACCTTGGGACTTGTTAGCATTACATCAATATCTGCACAAGAAGAAACTCTGCATGTTTGGGGTAAACAACAGGACAGTCGAGCGGCAAGTTATACCAATCCTACCAGTGTGATAACACAAGAGGATATGGTCAGTATTAATGTCACAACAACAGAGGACGTTGTTAAATACGAACCCAGCCTGGTTATTCGACGTCGATTTATTGGTGACTCTAACGGTACGTTAGGTATACGTGGCTCCAATATGTTCCAAACATCACGCTCAATGGTGTTTGCAGATGGCGTACCATTACATTATTTTTTAGAATCCCGCTGGAACGGAGCTCCTCGCTGGACAATGGTATCCGCTAGTGAAATTGCTCAGGTAGAAGTTCTCTATGGGCCCTTCTCTGCTGAATATAGCGGTAATTCCATGGGCGGTGTTGTACTTATTGAGACAGCAATCCCTCAAGAACGGGAATTTCATATTGATGGAACATTTTTCACCCAAGAATTTGATGATTATGGTTTTGATGACAATGTCAGCGGTTTTAAGGGGTTCATGTCCTTTGGTGATAAAGTCGGAGATTTGAGCTATTTTTTATCTTATAACCATTTAGAGAATGATTCGCAGCCACAAATATTTCTTACGCCTGGAAGAGACGAACCATCTGGCCCATCAACTGTCGCAAACGGGGCTATTATAGATAGCAATAGTACTGGTTCGGACACTATTTGGTTCGGTGATACTGGAGTGGTAAATACCATCACCGATAATTATAAATTTAAACTAGGTTATGATTTTGGTAATTGGTCAACCTTACTCAATATCGCCTATGAAGACCGAAGTTCATCAAGGGACTCAGCCAATAGCTACCTAAAAGACGAAGCTGGAAACACCGTATGGTCTGCTACAAACGTAGAACAAAATGGTCAAAACTTTTTCCTATCGCCAAAACAGCTGAATGTGAGCGAAGCTGATCGTGAAAGTCTCTCGATCGGCCTTCGTATCAAAGGGGAAATCTCCGAAAACTCTCAATTAGAATTTACAATCAACCGTTTTGATATATTACACGATGAAGAACGCTCTTCTGCCGCCAACCCAAGTGACCCTGACTACACATCAGCAGGAGAGGTTGAGGAGTATAAAGATAGTGGCTGGAAAACTGCCGAAGCAAAGCTGACCAGCGACAACATCGGTGCAACTGGGGTGCAATTGATTGCAGGGGTGCGTCATGAAACCTACGAACTGAACAACATCGGTTACGATTCACCAGACTATGCATCAGGAGCAAAGGGGGATATTGACAACCTTTCCGGCGGAAAAACTGCAATTAGCGCCATCTACTCGCAGCTGAATTGGGATATCAATACCCAATGGGATATGGCCTTTGGTTTACGTTACGAACACTTTAAAAGCTACGGCGGATATTACGACGAAAATGACACGACAACTCCAGAATTCGAATTAACGTCAATCCCAAGTAATTCAACCACCAAAGCTTCCCCCAAATTCTCTGTTGGTTATCAACCGACGAATGATTGGTTAATTCGGTACTCTATCGCAAGGGCTTACCGCTTCCCCATTGTAGAGGAGCTTTTTAGCCAATATGAAAAATACAATTCTGCATCCATAGCCAACCCAGAACTAAAACCCGAAAACGGACTTCACCACAACCTTATGTTTG
>MAAC01019370.1_pt1 | contig 15614 bp, 16 predicted proteins | sample 1115981 | NCBI WGS metagenome assembly MAAC01 (sample SAMN04961126, study PRJNA320927) | seawater metagenome | isolation source: sample BD02T64 sea water enriched with oil for 64 days | place: USA:Gulf of Mexico | collected 2013-07-27 | reverse complement strand
GTGCTGTCGAGATGGTCATTTTTGAAGACATCAACGGCTTTTACAATCCACGAAGCCGCCACTCAACATTGGGCTGGGAAAGCCCCATCACTTTTGAACGAATAGTAGCTTGAACCAGCGCTTGGAGCAGAACAAAACCGTGACACCTCCCAAAATGCAATTATCTAAGAATATGGATCCTGCCGCCCATCAAGATCGAAGGGCAGCAGAAGCTAAATCAGAAGCGTTCAGAAAACTAGGTTATTCTGCCGCCAGTGAGTCAAAGATACGCTGGGCAACCGGGTTCACCCCACCTTTAGTGGATATGCTCATGCCACCAACGTGAGGAACAGAACGGGATTCGATCCCAGAACTGCCTTCTTGCGCCAGAGACGCAAAAATGTCTGCAGCACGTTTGCTAACTGGGGTGGGACGTAAAATCACCAAGCTTTCGATGCCTTCATTATCCTGTGCAAAGTGACGTTCCACATCTGTAACACCGGCAAACACCGGAGCCGAAATTGCGATGGCTGAGGCCACTAAGGTGAAGAATGTAATATGTTTCATGATGTTCCCCTTTCTATGGTTTCGGATACCCCCACAATAAAGGCGCAAAACCTAAGAAAACGGAAGCTACAAATCCTTATGAATTGATAGCCACAGGTTATGGTTTTTTATGGTATAATAGTAGTCAAATTGGTATTTTGGGGAATTAATTGATTTGGAGATGTCTCAGATAAAATACGTTTTAGCATCTGCCAAAACCCTGAATTTCACGAAGGCTGCCGTAAATTGCAATGTGAGCCAACCTGCATTAACGAAAGCTATTAAGACGCTGGAAACGCAACTGGGTTCGCCTCTGTTTCATCGTGAGGGCAAGCGTATCCAGTTAAGCGAATTCGGGCGATCAATGTTACCCCACCTTCAGCTCATCATGGAAGAAGCAGACGAGGTTCAGTCACTGGCAGATAATGTTCAGCTGTTGAATGGAGTCCAGGTACGCTTGGGTGTCATGTCAACTGTAGGACATGTGCGGCTATCAAGGTTTCTAGCAAAATATCAGAAAGACTACAGCGGTGTTGAGGTGTCGATAAGCGAAGCGAGTCTGCCAGAGTTAAAAACCCAATTGGAGAATGGCGACCTTGATCTGGCCATTTTGAATCCCCTCGATTCTTTGTGGGAAGGGTTCAACAAGATTGAATTATACAGGGAACGTTATATCGTGATTATTCCGCCGGGGCATCCGCTGGCTGAGCAGAACGTGATCAAGCTGTCCGACTTGTCGGGGCTGCCCTATGTTGACCGACTTGCCTGTGAAATGCGCGAAATGGTGATGGGCGTGAGTGACGAGATGGGGGTAAAGCTCTACGCTCGGTTCCGCTCTGAGCGTGAGGATTGGGTTCAGGCGATGGTACTGGCGCGCATTGGATTTGCGTTTATGCCAGAATATTCGGTAATATTCCCAGAGCTCATGCAGCGCCCGTTGATAGAGCCGTCCCTTGACCGGGCTATATCAATGATTAATGTTGCTGGCAGACCATTTAGTCCTGCGGTATCGGCGCTAGTCCGTTCGGCGCAAAGCTTCGGTTGGCCAGGTTGAAAAATATTCTCGCCGGCTTCACACAATCAGCCAAATAGCTAAAGATAACTTTGCACTTTGCCGTCAACTATTGACCCATACATGAATGAACGGGAGATGCGCAATTTCTTAGAAATTTCCATAGCTGTAATCCCGTAGTTTCACAGTACAGAGATGCGATGACGTTAATTGTGGGCGCTTGTCCTTTGAATGGTGAAGCAGCCCCTTTACTAGGCGCTGCATTTATTCCTTCACGCTGACGAGCTTTACGCAATTCTGTTCCAAACCTTTCAATTGCGCCAAGCATGTTAACCAATCTGAGTTCTTAAACAGAGAAGACGTTACCCACCGAAAGGTCCGTAATTTCCTAGCAGAGCTGCTCGAGGTAAAAGCTAAGCCCACTGTTGAGAAATATACTAATGCTTATTAGGGGCTTTTGGATCACTGCATCTCCGCGGCCGTCATTGTTGTCGGCAATACAGTGGAAAAAAGTAGTGCAATTGGTATGAAAATGTAACTGCATGTTTTGGATGGATGAGAGTCATCTGTTTTATTGTTGCTTTAGTTGCCGGAGGGAAATTTGCCACTGTGTTAAGCTATTTCTGCCTGATGACGGCGTTCAGTCGAGACTATGAAAGGATGTTTAATAAAAATATTTGGACGTTAACTTTTGATTTATATTGATTTAATTTTGCTTGGGGTCCGACGCTGCCGATGTGTTTTATGCCTTACGCTCACGAAGTTACGAGTCACAAAAAACAAGCCCCTGCAATTTTTCTAACGCCAATTATGTCAGGGGAAGCAATCTCAGATATTAGGTTCCTTTCGATTGAAGATATGGAAACTAACGTCAGAATTGATATTTGTGCCCCTCAGTCCCCGGTATTCGCCACAGGTGTCGACATGACTGCATTTCAGCCTTGGGCAACCTTGGCTTATTACTCCCCAAATATTGGGTTATCATTAAAATCTGAAGGCGAAATCGAAAACAGCTACGGCATTTATATTTCAAATAGCCTTTCTCCTGAGTGCGTTATTTCAATACGGGAAAAGGTGGTAATCGTTTATCGATAAACGCGATAAGTGATCAAGATTATGAAGGATTTGGTGCCGATACAGATGTTGTTTTTGAGTTGTTTCTAGATTTGGCGGACGGAACAGAACGATCCTGTGAATCAGAAATGGAAGCTGAAAAGGGCTTAGATTGGTATCTCAGAGGAAGTGAAGACATACCATATTGTTTTGCCTATGCTTGGTCATTTCGAATGGATTTAAAACTATCGGTAGGCAAGCGTGAAATCTTCGCATCCATATTCCGCAATGATATTGTTTTTTTGGAAGGATTTCTATAACTAATACGATATTGGCAATCTCCCAAAAGTCAGTGGTCCACGCGATTTTGCAAAGTACACTAACTGCGCATAGCAGTCTTTGATGAAGGCTGTAGATCTTATGTTGGGCATCACCCTGCGGATCAATTTTTTTTTAACGCGCGTGATCTGGCTGAGACGATAACCGCTCTTGAATGGCGCCTTGCTGTAAGCTGGAAAGTTGCACTGTCTCTGATGGGCGAATCTCATCAACCGAAAACGTGGATTCTGTAGCGGAAACCATGGGACACATAGATTGTAAGTTATTGAAAAGTAATGGGTAAGTATGTTGTGGTGTGGGACACATAGTCATTGATTTTAAAGGAAAAACTTATATTTTTGGTAGGCCCGGTAGGACTCGAACCTACGACCAAAGCGTTATGAGCGCTCTGCTCTAACCAACTGAGCTACAGGCCCGCCTAGCGCTATCCGTATCATTCTTTGCAGCGGCGTCAAGTATGCAGTTGGATCGATTTTCAAAACAAAAATCAGAGCATGTGCGTGATTTCACTTAATTTTGACATTTATGGCTCCTATAGTTCGAGCGATAGGCGATAAACATCAAGGGGAGACTTAAAATGAATTTTAGAAAAACAGTTCTGACATCATTGCTGACTGTGGCGTTGACTATGGGAAGTTTAAGCGCTGGTGCGGTGGCACCGCCTGAACCCGTATCTTCATCAAATTCGAACGGTGAAAAAGTTTTGATTGCTGCGGTGATTATCGGGCTGGTAGCGTGGATCGCAGGCAGTAACCGAGGAGGGGCGAGTGGGGTTTCCCGGCAAGCTCCTGCTGAGGATGACGCCAAGGGCGAGATCTTAATGGAGTTCTGATACTCTTGACCTAGTTACAGGCCCGATGATCCGTCCGATAACGCATCGGAAGGATTGCCGGGCCTGATTTACTATTTCTCTTATTCTTTACGCGTAAAGGGCAGGCGTGCCACGATTTGTTTGAGCGGGTAAATTAGGCTGTATGTTAGCTCATTCTGTCGTGCCAGATCCTTTTGCGGGTCATCAACCCCCAATGTTATCTCTTCTTTCCCACGAATAACATACAACGTGCCAAAGGCCCAATCCCAGAGCGCAAGGGTATGGCCGTAATTCTTGTTGAAATGCATTGGGTTGGTGCTGTGATGTATTTGGTGCTGTGCAGGGGAGATCAAGATGCGTTCAAGCACGGGGCCAAAACTGATCCAAAGGTGGGTGTGGTGGAAATTTGCCATTGCGAAATTTGCCAAGACAAACAACGCATTGATACCTGCAATAGAGATCACCATTGTACCCGGATCAAGCGTGCCAACCAGTATCCCTTGAATAACGCCAATCAGGCTAGAGTTAATGACTATAGCTGAGACATGCGCCAGCGGATGCTGTCGGTAGGCGGAAAACGGGGTGAGGACCTCGGCGCTGTGATGCACTGCGTGTAGGGGCCAAAGCAACTGTATCTGGTGGTGTAGGCGATGGCTGCAATAGCTGGCAAAATCGGCCCCTAGCCAAAGCAAGAGGGTTAGCAATAGGGGGGAGACCAAGGCCTCACCGCCGCGCCCGATTAGGGAAGCAACCGTGACGGCAACCAATGTGGTCAGGGATAGGCGGCCGACGACATTGAGGAACCCCATTAGGCGGCCAATCACGAAAAGCTTCAGGTCAAGCATATGGGATTTATGAAACCAGATGTTTCGCGGCATAAGCCAAGCCCAGAATCCTGTACTGACCCGGCGCATACGGTAGAGAATCCATGCAATAGGCAAACACAGGATCATATATTCCGGCGCAGTCATCACGGATGATCCGAAAAAAGAGGCGTAAAGATCGAGAAGTATTTCCTGCATGCTTACTTTTCCCATTTTATCGTAGTGTTTGGCGGCGGATTTGGTTGTTTTTAAGGCGCAGTTGATTTATCGCGGTGCCAACAATTCAGTAACGGAGCGCTTGCGTCATGTCAGTAGAGAAAAACGGAATCACCTATGCGGATGCAGGTGTGGATATTGATGCGGGCAATGAGCTGGTCGAACGGATCAAGCCAGCGGCGAAACGCACGACACGCCCAGGGGTGATGTCAGGCCTTGGCGGCTTTGGCGCGATGTTTGATCTGAAGGGCGCGGGATATAACGACCCAATCCTTGTGGGCGCGACCGACGGTGTTGGCACCAAGCTGCGTATTGCAATTGATACGGGCAACTTTGACACGATTGGTATCGATCTGGTCGCTATGTGTGTGAATGACCTGATCTGTCAGGGCGCAGAGCCTCTGTTCTTCCTCGATTATTTCGCAACGGGTAAACTTGAACTCGACAGTGCGACCACCATTATCAACGGCATTGCAGAAGGCTGTTCTCAATCAGGTTGTGCTTTGATTGGTGGGGAAACCGCTGAAATGCCTGGCATGTACTCCAAGGGCGATTTTGACCTTGCGGGTTTTGCAGTTGGTGCGATGGAACGCGGTGCTACTTTGCCAATGGAAATGGGGACGGGCGACGTTTTGTTAGGGCTGTCTTCCAACGGCGTGCATTCCAACGGTTACAGCCTTGTGCGTAAAATCGTTGAACTTTCTGGCCTTGGCTGGGATGCGGATTGCCCATGGGGCGAAGGCACATTGGGTGAGGCACTTCTGGCGCCAACGCAGCTTTACGTCAAAGGTGCGGTTGCGGCGATGAAAGCAGGCACTGTGCGTGGCTTGGCGCATATCACTGGCGGTGGCCTGACCGAAAACTTGCCGCGCGTTCTGGCCGATGGTCTGGGTGCCGAGATTGATCTGGATGCTTGGGAATTGCCCGGCGTCTTCAAATGGTTGGCGGCACAGGGCGGCATTTCTGAAACTGAAATGCTGAAAACCTTTAACTGCGGCATTGGCATGATCGCCGTTGTGTCCGCTGATCAAGCGGCTGCGGCGCAAAAGCATTTTGAAGATGCGGGTCATGCGGTTTACACCCTTGGTCAACTGTCAGATGGCGAGGGCGTGTCTTACAAAGGCAAGCTGCTGTGAAGGCACAAAAAAAACGGGTCGCCATCCTGATTTCAGGGGGCGGCTCTAATATGATGACTTTGGCGCAGGATATGCTGGGCGACCCAACACATCCCGGCGCACCGGTTCTGGTTCTTAGCAATATCGCTGAGGCGGGCGGTTTGGCCAAGGCGCGCGATCTGGGGATCCCCACACAAGTGGTCGATCATAAGAATTACCCCGCACGCGAAGAATTCGATACAGCCCTGAATGCTGCCCTGCGCCTCGCGGCACCTGACGTGATTTGTCTTGCAGGTTTTATGCGCATTCTAACGCCCGTATTTGTGGACGCTTGGGAAGGTCGGGTTTTGAATATTCATCCGTCTCTGCTCCCAAAATACAAAGGTCTGCACACCCATGCGCGCGCGCTGCAAGCGGGCGATTCTGAGGCAGGATGTTCCGTTCATGAGGTCACAGCTGGGCTAGATGACGGTCCGGTTCTCGGCCAAGCGCATGTTCCGGTAGAGGCCGATGACACACCAGATAGCCTTGCGAAACGGGTGCTGGTGCAAGAACACCGCCTATATCCGGCAGTTTTGCGTCGCTTTTTGGCCGCTGAAAGCGGGCTTTTACGGCTCTGACCTTGTCCAATGAGGTGTTTTTGTCTTAGAAAGGCAAAAAAGAAAGATTAAGCAGGCCCTATGCAGACAATTACAACGACCGAAGCGCTCGCCAGTTTTTGCGCCCGCGCCGCCGCCTATCCTTATGTGACCGTCGATACCGAATTCCTGCGCGAACGGACGTATTATTCAAAACTGTGCCTCGTGCAAATGGCCTATTCCGGCGATGGAAATGAAGAGGACGCGGTTCTGGTTGATCCGCTCGCGGAGGGTTTATCGCTTGAGCCGATGTATGATCTGTTTCGCAACGAGGATGTGGTCAAAGTCTTCCACGCGGCACGCCAAGATCTTGAAATCTTCTTTATCGAGGCTGGTGTTTTCCCAATCCCGCTGTTTGACACGCAAGTCGCCGCCATGGTTTGTGGTTTTGGCGAACAGGTGGGTTATGAAACCCTCGTGCGTAAAATATCCAAGCAACCCCTTGATAAGTCTTCACGTTTTACGGACTGGTCGCGCCGTCCACTGACCGATGCGCAGAAGAAATACGCAGTTGGGGATGTGACCTATTTGCGCGAAATCTATGAACGCTTGGCCTCTGACCTTGTGAAAAACGGGCGCGGCCCATGGTTGGAAGAAGAGTTGCAAGTTTTGCTGTCGCCTGCGACCTATGTGATTAAGCCCGAAGAAGCTTGGAAACGTCTGAAAACGCGTTCTAGTTCAGGTAAATTTTTGGCGATCGCCCGAGAGCTTGCACAGTTCCGTGAAGCCTATGCCCAAGGGCGCAATGTTCCGCGCAGCCGGGTGATGAAAGATGATGCCCTGATGGAGTTGGCTTCTACCAAGCCGCAAAACGAACAGGATCTGGGGCGTTCGCGCTTGTTGCTGCGTGACGCTCGCAAGGGTGTTATTGCCGATGGGATTCTTGCTGCGGTCAAGGCCGGGTTGAATGCGGACCCCAAAACCTACCCAATCGTTAGCAACATCAATGACAAGCTGCAGGTTAACCCGGCGCTTGCAGATTTGTTGCGGGTTCTTTTGAAGGCGAAATCAGAGAACGCGGGTGTTGCGCAAAAATTGATTGCTACTGCGTCAGAGCTGGACGGAATTGCCGCAGGAAAGCGCGACTTGCCATCGCTGAAAGGCTGGCGAGGCGAGGTCTTTGGGGCAGATGCTATGCGCTTGTGTAAGGGCGAAATCGCACTGACCGCGAAGGGATCCGTTGTGAAGGTCGTGAACTTATAATCAGGTCACGACCCCTAAAATTCGGATCAGGGACGGGCGTTTAGCCCGTTTGCGGCACCGCTAACTTGGATGCTGCGCACACCAGCAAGACTGGCATTCGATAGAAAAGTCGCGACAGTGACTTCGCGCGAGGCTTGGGTTGATACCAATTCATAGCCACGCGGTGGCAGGGCGCGGAATTCAAAGCTCAGCACGCCATCCACGGCAAAACCATCATTCTGTGTTATAAGATCGGCATGGGACCAGCCTTGAACTGGTGGCAGGCCTGTAGCGCGAACAATTACGCCACCAGAGGTGGCTTCAATTTTTAGATCAAGAATTTGTGGCATCAAATGACGGGGATCTGCGGGAATCTGTGTTTCAGCCACAGCGGCTTGTTCATCTTTATTACCGCCAAGCCAGTTGAACGGGTTGGCCGAACTCAGAGAGCTGGCTGATCCGCCACAGGCCGATAGCAATATGCAACTCGCAAGCGCGGCGCAGATCGGTTTTGCAGCAAAAATCGTCATGTAAATACCCTCCGTTTGCACAAGACCTAGCGCAATATCGCAGCTTTGCAAAGCCCCGTGACGGCGGAGTTATAGGTGGTGTGACATGCAGCAGGCTGGACCTTTTCGCCCAAAGAGCCTAGATCCGGTGAGACGGGTAAAGCTGCCCATGAAAAGTTGTTATAAGGATTGTCAGACATGGCCAGCGCCGCTTTTGAAAACATTGCAGAAGACTTTGATTTTCTTGATGATTGGGAAGATCGCTATCGCTATGTGATTGATCTTGGTAAGGAAATGACGGGCTTGGATGAGGCCCTTCAAGTGCCTGCCACTAAGGTCGATGGCTGTGCGAGCCAAGTCTGGATTCATCCAGTGATCAGCGGGCAAGGGCCAGATGCTACGTTTAACGCAAGTGGTGACAGCGACGCGATGATCGTACGCGGGCTGATTGCGGTGATCTTGGCGCTGTATAATGGGCTGACGTTGCGGGAAGTTTTGGCGACAGATGCGCTAAGTGAACTTGCCCGCCTTGGCCTTGATGAACACCTGTCAGCGCAGCGTTCAAATGGTGTGCGCGCAATGATTGAACGCATCCGTTTGGTCGCGATGCAGGTCAACGCCTAAGGTAAGTTGCTCAGTTACTTTTTGAGGGCGGCCAATTCGTTCTTAAGGTCGCCATAACCTGTAAAGCGGCGTTCATAGCGCAGGCCAAGGGTCTTGGCGGCCTCTTCTGCCTTTTTGTCCAGTTCGGGGTCATCAACTTGGGCCTGATAGACCAATTTTTCATAGTTCCCGAAATACATGTCACGCAGTTGCGGATGCCTATCAAGGCCCATTGGTTTCATGATAAAAGCATCAAACTGGCGCACCAGAAAGTCGGTCAGATAAAACGCGGTGATTTCATCTTCAGAGAGAGCCGCGAATTTGTCGTTGCCTTCATAAAAGGAATAACAATGCGGCCCTTGCAGCATTTTGACGCCCAATTCATCGCATTTGGCTTGCAGTAGGCCACCCGTGCCACAATCGGCGTAAACCACGAAGATCTCGTCATAATCCGCGCGATGTTTCGCGACTGAGGCCTCGATCTCAGGGGCGATCTTGTCGGGGAAGAGGTGATATTTCGCAGGCAGGCAAGTCAGATCCATATGATCCCAGCCGTTCAATTCTTTCAGGGCGAGAATTTCACGCGCCAATGCCCCACATGCAATCAGCAGAATACGGCCGGGTTTTGAAGGTGTTGCACCCTCAAGGCCGGTGTCGGTCAATGTCTGATCGTCAGGTAGCATTGGGGGGTCTCCTGCATATTTACCAACATGCCATAGGGGCGGGCAAAGAAAAACCCCGACGCGGACGCCGGGGTGAAGTCTCCCGGGTGTAAGCACCCGGGGGAGAGATTTCTTAGGGCTTAAGCAGACAGTTGGTTGTGCTTGCGTGACATGAAGTCTTTCGCAGTTTCAACCGCAACAGCTGCGTCACGGCAATAGGCGTCAGCGCCAATAGCTTTACCGAATTCTTCGTTCAGTGGCGCGCCACCAACGAGAACGGTATAATTATCGCGGATGCCTTTTTCGACCAACGTATCAATCACAACCTTCATGTAAGGCATTGTGGTTGTCAGCAGGGCGGACATGCCGAGGATGTCAACGTCTTCAGCTTCAAGCGCTTCGAGATATGATTCAACCGCATTGTTGATGCCGATGTCTCTTACTTCAAAGCCAGCGCCTTCCATCATCATACCAACAAGGTTTTTGCCGATATCGTGGATGTCACCTTTTACGGTGCCGATTACCATTGTGCCCATACGTGGCGCGCCGGTCGCAGCAAGCAGTGGTTTCAAGATGGCCATGCCACCTTTCATCGCGTTTGCTGCCAGCAGAACTTCTGGAACGAACAGGATGCCGTCGCGGAAGTCTTTGCCCACAATGGTCATACCGCCAACCAATGCTTTGGTCAGAACGTCATAAGGTGCCCAATCGCGGCCTAGCAAGATGTTCACACTTTCTTCGATCTCTTCTTTCAGACCGTCGTAAAGGTCGTCATGCATTTGCAAGACAAGTTCGTCATCGGGGAGTTCGGAGAGGATGATATCTTGATCGTCAGACATGCGCTGTTCCTGGCGTTGGCGGGGAATACCCGGTGTTTCTCTTTTCCTTAATCGACGATTTGTCGCTGCACAACCTGCCGATTTCCGACAAGAAGAGAGACTGTAGCGACGATTTTCATCTTTCTCTAGCCGAATCCATTGCTGTGTTCTATGTTTGTTCTCATGAATGTGATTTGCGAAGCCCCACCGCGTCAATCGGTGAAGGGGCGGGCCTCCTTGGCCAATGAAACCCCGCGCTTTGAGGCGCATACACGGGAAAACACCAGTGATGGTTGGGATTCGGCGGATGATGAACTGCCTGTTCTGCGTACAGAGGTGCGCGAGGAACGCGTGCGCACGGCGATCAATCGGGTGCGTTCGCCGGATTTGCCGTTTGATCGCACGCTAAACCCGTATCGGGGTTGTGAACATGGTTGCATTTATTGTTATGCCCGCCCAAGTCATGCGTATTTGAACCTATCGCCGGGTTTGGACTTTGAGACCAAACTGATTGCGCGACCAAATATGGCCGATGTGTTGGACCAGGAGTTGCGTGCGCGGCGCTATAAGGTTGCGCCGATTGCGATTGGGACAAACACGGATCCCTACCAGCCTGTCGAAAAGGAATATGGGATCATGCGGGAACTGTTAGAGGTCCTGGCACGTTTCAACCATCCCGTGGCGATTGTGACGAAGGGCAGTTTGATTGAACGCGACATTGAATTGTTGGCACCAATGGCGGCTAAAGGGCTTGTTCGGGTCGGTATTTCGGTGACGTCGCTTGATCGGGATTTGTCACGCAAGCTGGAACCACGTGTGCCTGCACCACAGCGTAGGCTTGCGATAATTGGGCGGCTGTCAGAGGCCGGTATTCCCGTACGCGCCATGATTTCACCAATGATTCCTGGACTGACGGATCATGAGTTGGAAAACATAATGACGGCCTGCCGTGATGCCGGTGCAGAATCAGCCAGTTGGATCATGCTGCGCCTACCCCGCGAAGTTTCACCACTGTTTCAGGCTTGGTTGAAGGCACATTACCCGGCGAAGGTTGAAAAAGTGATGGGCAAGCTGCGCGATATGCACGGCGGCAAAGAATACAGCACGGATTGGCACAAGCGGATGCGCGGCAACGGGCCCTATGCGGCATTGTTGGGCGCACGGTTCAGGCAAACCGCTGCGCGATTAGGGCTTGATCAAGACGTGACGCCCCTGCGTTGTGACCTATTTGAAATACCCTTGCAGCAGGGCGCGCAGATGGCGTTGTTCTGAAAGAAAAACCCGTGCAAATGAATGCACGGGTTTTGATATTTATTATGCAACTCAAGCTGCCCAGAATTATCCCCGGCGGCGGGTGCGGCGTGGTTCTGGCGTTGCGCCATCGGTTCCGTCAGAGTTGGAGGAGAAAGCACCAAGCTTTTCAGTGATCTGATCAAGGGATGGGCGCGGACCAGCCGGGCGGGTTTCAAGCGCTTCGCGCATGGCACGCAAATGATCAGGCATTGTGCCACAGCAACCGCCAATGATTTTGGCACCACAATCGCGGGCCAGAACGGCGTATTCGCCCATCAATTCAGGTGTGCCATCATAGTGGATGTGGCCATCCACATATTTCGGGATGCCAGCATTGCCCTTGGAGATCAGAGGGGTGTTCGTGCCCTGTGCGCTGAACCCAAGAACCGTACGCAAAAGATCAGATGCGCCAACACCACAATTGGCACCAAATGCCAGCGGGGCGGGGGTGATGCCCGCGATCATCTCAGCCATATCAGCGCTGGTGACACCCATCATGGTGCGTCCGGCGGTGTCAAAGCTCATGGTGCCACACCAAGGCATGTCGACCATGGCGAAGGCTTCAGCGGCGGCCTTGAATTCTTCCGGGGCGGAAATTGTTTCGACCCAAAGTACGTCAACACCACCATCTTTCAAGGCCTGCGCTTGTTCGTGGAACATCTCAACAGCACCAGCATAGGTCAGTGTACCCATAGGTTCCATGATTTCGCCGGTTGGGCCGACGGAGCCCGCAACAATGATCTCGCGACCCGCTTTGTCGGCTACATCGCGGCCAATTTCTGCGGAAGCGCGGTTCAGTTCCGCCACCCGATTTTCGGCTGCGTGAAGCTTCATGCGCGAGGCGTTTCCGCCAAAGGTATTGGTTAGGAAAAGATCACTGCCCGCATCCACTGATCCTTGATACAGCGCACGAATTTTTGCGGGTTCATCGACATTCCACAGTTCAGGTGCGTCACCGGAGGACAGGCCCATGTTAAACAGATTGGTACCGGTTGCACCGTCCGCGAGGATCCAGTCGCGGCTTTCCAGCATCTCTTTTAATGGATTTCTCTTGGAGGTTGTGCTCATGTCATCGGCCTTTATTCTACTGTCGGGGCTGCGATTTGCAGTGGTATAACTCATACTGTCGCAGTGACGGTGCTTTTCAGCTCACGTCTGTGTCAGCACATGACATGATCCTTGAGACAAAGCAAACTTTGCTAGAGCTTCAACCCATTAAAAAATTCATAATCATTGTGAGTTTTGCTCAAATATTCAGGCGTTCCGGAGGTGGCTGAACTCAGATCAAAGGCTGGGGCAGGCTGTTCATTATGTGCTTTTGAGGTCTCTATCTTCAAGGGTGGAGGATGAGCAATAGCCCGCAGAATGTCGCCGCCTGCAAGGGTGAGCACCCCCCAGCTCGGCGCGGCCATATAGAGCGGTGTGACGTTCGGGGCAAAGCTCAATTTAAACTGACGTAACCCTTGGTCTTGCAAGAAGGCGGCAAAGCGGTGCCAGAGTGTAAGGCGCGGATCAGCGGTGAAGATGTTGGGACGCGCAGGGCCGTCTTTTTTGCTCTCCTTTTTAGGACGCGTGCAGGGCATTGCTGCAAGGCTTAACCGGGGCACACCCGCCTTTGCGGCGGCTTGCAGGGCTGCCTCTATCAGTGCGGGCATAGTGCCATCTGAGCAGCCTTTTTCTTGGCGCATCAGGTCAAGGGCCCATTCTTTTTGATTGTGATGGAAGCTTGTAAAAGCGGTGATTTTGCCGCTTTCTCTGGCGATGAACAGCTTCTGACGTTTTAGGTGATCCGGGCAAAATCGCCCCATCGAAAAGCCACGTTCGCCCCCATTTTTTTGCACCCAAGCACTGTTGATTTCGGTGATTTCATGCAGTTCCATGCGAGAGAAATGGTTGGCCTCCTCAATATATACTCCGGCTTTTTGCGCTTTGCGCAATTTGCGGCGCAATCCACGGTGGGCTGGTGTGTTGCGATCCCAGGTGGCGGGGGAAATCCAAGCCTCCTCAGCGACACGAAAGACTTTCCAACCCTGTTTGCGGGCGGCTTGGGCCATGCGGGCGGAACATTTATAAAGGCAGGGAATCTTTCCGCGGGCGCGTGCGGAACGGGTCAGCACTTGCAGCGCTGTTTCGGGGCAAGGGGCCGAAAGCGGATCACGTAAAGCGGTTATCGTCTGGCCTGTTTCACCGATCATGAGTGAGACCGAAACCCCGGGTGCGCAGGCGAGGTGAATCTGCCCTTGCCAAACAAGCCCGGCTTCAGCGAAAGGGGCGTTATCGATGAGCAGTGCTTTTGGCAGCATGTGGTTTGCCCCATCACCAAGGAGACCCTCACGGGCAGGTGAAATATTGCGCTGACTAAAAGTGAGGGCCGCTATGCCGAGAAGGGCCGGGATAATATAATAGATCAAGCGCCAGGCCAGAATACCTGCAAGAAGTGGGCCATCTGCGGCCAGCGGCAGTAGGGCGAAAAGTGCAACTTCAAATGGCCCGACACCCGCGGGAGAGCCGCAAATCAAGCCAAGACCAAAGGCCAGAAGGAAGATTGGGGCGAGCATGAGGAAGCCGGGGTTGGCCGCTTCAGGAAGCAAAATCCAAAGCGCACCACAGGATGCGAATGTGTCCACCAAAGTTAGGGTGAGCACGGAAAAAAGCGTGGCCAAGGGCGGGAAGTCTGGGAGATTAATAACTCGTGGTAGTGCCTTGTGAAGACGTGATGAAACTCGTTTTGTGATGGTGCCAATGGGAAGGCTGCGCGGCTGGATCAATGATGCGATGATCGATAGGATCAGGACGGTAATTCCTGATATAATAACCGATAAGGTGAGCTCAGATAGGTCGGTGACGGTTGAAGGGCTGAACCAGCCTGCAACGAGCAGCGTTACACTCGCTGCGACAACCCACCCCGATAGGAACGTCACGGCGACAACGGCGGTTAATTGTGTTGCTTTCCAAAGTGAAATTTCGGGCAGCATACGAAAACGCGATAATGCGCCGGTGATCAGGCCGAAACCCGTGGTCTGGCTGACTGCGATAGCGACAATTCCGGCCTGACTGGCACGCCGGGCAGAGACACCCGTGCCAAGCATGCGGTGCACAAGGGCATCATAACGTCCAATTGCAAGAAAACTGACGGCAGTGAAAATCAGAGCCAGCACCCATTCTTGCGGTGTGACCTCCCGGGTCATGGCGAAAACGGTGATAAGATCAAGGTGATCAAGTTGACGTATCAGAATGAGAAGAAAGGCGGCGGCAACAATCAGGGGCAGCCCTTGGCGAAAGATCTGCCTATAGGCCATGCGACGGAGAAAAGGCAGAACGGCAGAACGTGGTGTCGGAGAAAGTTGATTGGGTGAAGGTTGGTCAGGAAGCGTACCGACGGGGGAGGTGCCAGCAGCGGCTTCCTGATCAGAAGATAGGATATGCGTATGATGCGTGTGGCCGATACGATTAAAACCAGACACTCTTAAAAAATTTAGACCCAAGCGCATCTACGCTCCCCCTTTTATTCACTTCACCCAGGGGCATTATGGGGCAGGGGGATGAGGCAATTCTTAACAGGTAAAATTGTACTGGAATTTATGGGTTTCCCATAAAATCTGGGGAACGCGAACCAGCAAAGAAAAAACGCGCAGCGGGAAGGCTGCACGCTTTTTAAATTAGGGATGCCTATTAGGTGTGAAGTTTAGACTTCTTCCATCAGTTGGGCTTTCGCCTCCACCAAGAATTCTTCCATTTTCACGCGGATATCTTCTGGGCTGGACTTCGCACCGAGATCTTCGGCGACCTTGCGTACAACATCTTCGTGACCGGCTTCTACGAAATCTGCTTTCACGACTTCAGCTGCATAGGCCGCTGCGTCGTCACCGGTTTTGCCCATTAGGCCTGCTGCCCAGAGGCCCAGCAATTTGTTGCGGCGGGCTTCTGATTTGAAGCGCATTTCTTCGTCGTGGGCGAATTTATTTTCAAATGCGGTTTCGCGCTCATCAAAAGTGCTCATCTGGGGCTCTCCTC
>MAAC01009877.1_pt1 | contig 15616 bp, 16 predicted proteins | sample 1115981 | NCBI WGS metagenome assembly MAAC01 (sample SAMN04961126, study PRJNA320927) | seawater metagenome | isolation source: sample BD02T64 sea water enriched with oil for 64 days | place: USA:Gulf of Mexico | collected 2013-07-27 | reverse complement strand
ACCGGACGCGACAAAATCATCAAGTTCGAGGGCTGCTACCACGGCCACTCCGACTCACTGCTGGTGAAGGCCGGTTCCGGCGCACTCACCCTTGGCGTACCCAGCTCACCGGGTGTGCCTGCGGCACTGGCCGATCACACCATCACCCTGCCCTACAACGATAGCGCCGCAGTTGAAGCAGCCTTTGCTGAAATCGGCGACCAGGTGGCGGCACTGATCGTCGAACCCGTGGCCGGCAATATGAGCTGCATTCCACCGCTACTAGGTTTTCTAGAGACCTTGCGCAGCGAATGCACACGCCACGGCACGGTGCTGATTATTGACGAAGTAATGACTGGCTTTCGCGTCGGCCCCAAGGGCGCTATTGGCCATTACGGTATTGACGCTGACTTAATCGCCCTCGGCAAAGTGATCGGCGGCGGCATGCCGGTCGGCGCCTTTGGCGGCAAGCGCGAAATTATGGAGCAAATTGCCCCGCTCGGGCCGGTATATCAGGCGGGCACGCTGTCGGGTAATCCGGTCGCCATGGCGGCGGGGCTCGCCACCCTTGAGCTACTCAATGCCGAGGGTTTTTATCCGTCCTTATTTGCCAAAACAGAACAGTTAGTGGAAGGCCTGAAAAGCGCAGCGGCGGCGGCGGGCATTCCCTTTACCACCAATCATATCGGCACCATGTTTGGTGTGTTCTTTACCGATGAGAGCAGCGTCAGCAACTATCAACAGGTGATGGCCTGCGATACCGAACGCTTTAACCGCTTCTTTCATGGCATGTTGCAGGAGGGGGTGTATCTCGCACCGGCGGCCTACGAGGCCGGCTTTATCTCGGCGGCGCTGACTGAAGAAGATATTGAGCAAACACTGGCCAGCGCTAAAAAAGTGATGGCCACACTCGCTTAAACCAGAGCCAAGTGTTCGAGCAACTAAGCCCTGTGGCCCCGCCCCAGTAACACCAGCACAAAGAACAAGCTGGCGCTGACCACAATGGAGGGGCCGACCGGGGTATTAAGCCACCACGAGGCGGCCAGTCCCGCGCACACCGCCAGCATCGCAATAACACTGGCCAACACCGCCATTTGCTCCGGCGTTCTGGCAAAGTGGCGCGCTGTCGCGGCGGGAATAATCAGCAATGCTGTAATCAACAACACGCCGACCACTTTCATCGAAATAGCCACCACTAGCGCCAGCAGCAATTTCAATACCGCTTTAACAACATCCACGCGTACCCCTTCAACCCGTGCCAGATCTTCGTGCACGGTGATCGCCAGCAGCGAGGGCCAGAGCCGCCACAGGGCAATCAGCACACAGGCCGCCATCAACCAGACGACAGCAACTTCCGCCCTTGTCACGGTGAGAATGTCGCCAAATAGCAGGGCTTCCATATCGGTGCGCGCCCCCGGTATCAGGGTTAAAGCCACCAAACCCAGGGCCAGCGAGCCGTGGGAGAGGATGCCCAGCACCGTGTCGGTGGCCAGCAGGCGCTGCCGTTCAAAGACAATCAACAAGCCCGCAATGAATAGGCAGACAACCACCACAGCGATGGAATCGCTCCACGAAAACCACAGCCCCAGCGCAATACCCAATAGTGAACCATGGGCGAGGGTGTCGCCAAAATAAGCCATGCGTTGCCACACCACTAACGAGCCCATCGGCCCGGCAACAAGCGCCACACCCAGCCCCGCAAATAAGGCCAAAACCAGAAAGTCATACATCGGACTGACGCCCCTCTTTGGCATTGTGCTGAGCCGTGTCATGACTGCAGGTCGCATCCGTCCCGCCGTCAGTAACACCACTAACAACACCACTGTGCAGGTCGTGCTCATGGTCGTGATGATGGGTATAGAGCGCCGTTTTGGCCCCGAACAGGGCGACAAATTCCGGGTCGACCGAGACCTGCTGCGGCGTGCCGTGGCAACAAACATGCTGGTTCAAACAAACCACCTCGTCGGTCGCGGCCATCACCAGATGCAGGTCGTGGGAGACCATTAAAATCCCGCAATTGAGTTCATCGCGCAACTCACCGATTAACTGATAAAGCGCCTCCTGCCCGGTGACATCGACCCCCTGCACCGGCTCATCCAACACCAGTAGATTCGGTTTGCGCAGTAGTGCTCTCGCCAACAGCATGCGCTGCATTTCACCACCAGACAGAGCACTTACAGGTTGCTTGATGAGATGGGCGATACCGACACGATCCAAAGCGGCTAAGCACTCCGCCCCATCGGCATTGGCAAACTGTAAAAAGCGATCAACCTGCAGCGGTAGCGTGGGATCAATATGTAACTTTTGCGGCATATAGCCCACCCGCAGCTGCGCCGAGCGCTGCACGCTACCGGTATCGGGCTGCAGCAGGCCGAGGACAATTTTCACCAGCGTGGTTTTACCCGCACCATTGGGGCCAATCAGTGTGACGATACGACCGGGGACCAAACTCAGATTCACCGCCTGCAATACGGCCCGGTTGGCAAAGGACTTACCCGCCCCCCGCAATTCAATTAGCGCTGTCATTTATTCATCCGCCGGCTGCTGAGCGGCCGCTTCACAATCCATTTCTCGGCCCTTTTCACGGCAGGGGGTACACAGGCCAAGAATTTCAACCGTCTGACTTTCAACGACAAAGCCCGCCCGCTGCGCCGTCGAAACAATGGCTTTATTCACGCTCTCGGCGCTGCATTCGGCAACACTGCCGCACTCGCGGCAGAGCAAAAAATAATCGCTGTGTACACTGTCGGGGAAGGGGCAGCCGATATAGGCATTGAGGGTCGCCAGGCGATGGATCAAGCCCACCTCGAGAAGAAAATCGAGGGCGCGATACACCGTCGGCGGCAGTATGCGCTTGCCACTTGAGGCGGAGAGCTGGTCAATAATTTTATAGGCCCCCAGTGGACGATGGCTCTGCCAAAGCAACTGCAGCACCGCTTCACGAATGGGGGTGAGACGCACCTTGCGGGCACTACAGCGGTTGCGCGCCTGCTGCAGTGCCGCTTTTAAACAGCGATGGTGGTCATGCTGCTGATAAGCAGTGGTAGAATTACTGATCATTCGACAAACCCTTTTAACAATCCCGCGCCCTAAACCCTTTCACCAAACCAGGGAGTTATTGTTATAATATTACACTTTATAGCTAATGCTATAACATAACAAAAGATGAAGCCACTCCAGTGAAACGATTACTCCTCCTCCCAATATTATTTTTTGCCGCTCAATTAGCGGCCAAGCCGCTGGTGGTCACCACTATTCGCCCCATGACCCTGCTGGTTGAGGCCATTGCCGGCGACAGTGTCGAAGTCCGACAGTTACTCCCCGACAGCGAAGTGCCCCATCATTATTCGTTGCGTATTGCCGACCGAGCACTGCTTGCCCAGGCCGACTTATTACTTTGGGTTGGCCCGGAGATGGAAAGCTTTCTCAGTAAAAGCGTCACCGCCCTGCGTCCCGAAAAGGTGATCACCGCCGCAGAGCTGCCCGACATTCAATGGCTCAGCGCTACTCCCACGAATACCAATGAAGGACAAGCTGACAAAAGCGACCCACATATTTGGATGAACCCGAATAATGGCCGCGTGATCGCCACAGAAGTTGGGAACTGGCTTGCTGCCCACTATCCGGGACAGCGCGAACCCTTGCTTGCTGCCCAGCAACGTTTCAATCAGCAGCTGAGCACAGCCAGTTCCAATACCGCCACCCAGCTAGAATCGCTGCAGCAGGTCAATTTTATCGTCGATCACGACGCCTTCGGCCACTTTGCCGAGGCTTTCGGCCTGCACCAGTCGGGGGCCATGAAAACGAGCACCGGCCTCAGTAGCGGTGCTCGCGACTTCCATCAACTACTCAGCCAGAGCGACGTGCGCTGCATTATTGCCGAACCTCGACACAACCATGGCAGGGTTGAACAACTCGCGGAAAAGTTGCAGGCAAAGATTGCCGTTATTGACCCTCTGGGGGCCGACATCCCTTTCGGCAACCAGGCCTATATTCAATTGATTACCGATATCGGCGACAAACTCAGTGTCTGTTTATCGAGCACCCACGAGCCAGCCACAGCTCAATAGCCGCCCTCAGCCACTCACCGGGGGAATAGCGACAACGCCGAGCAAGCGGTGCTGCAATTTCTGGCGGTATTCGTTCGGGTCTTTATCTTCGCGCCGCGTTAAATCGGCAGCATCCAGATGGCGCGTTACCAGGCGCGACATCCAGAATAGCGCTGCGGCGAAACACAGCATATCCTGCCAGTTTTGACGCTCAGCCTGGGTAAAGGGCCGGTGTTGCTGGTAGGCCTCTAGCAGCGCTTTGACCAATACGGGGTCGAGCTCGCCCCGCTGATCACAGGCCCAGTCATTCACCGCGATGGCCACATCGAGCAGCAGATAGTCGCTGCAGGCACTGTTGAAATCGATCACCGCTTTCAGTTCTTCACCGACAAATAAGGTGTTATCCCTGAACAGGTCGGCGTGAATGGGGCCCAGTGGCAACTCGGCCTCCTGCTCACAGAGTTTTCGGTAACGCTCAATTTGCGCCTGCAACAGCGCCTGATCGCCCACCGACAATTGGGCTTTAGCCGGTAATTCACGCAGCAATGTCGCGAAGGTCTCTCTAGCCCAGGGCAAACCCTGCAGGTTGTGATGGCTGATGGGCAAACTATCAGCCACGGTATGCATCGCGCCGAGAAAGGCACCCAGGGCCCAGCAATGATCCACTGTTACTTGCTGAGGATGAGCGCCATCAATGCGCGCACTGATTAATGCAGGCTTGCCGGACAGGCGATGTAGAGCATTACCCGACGCATCACTGAGCAGCGGTGGCACGGGTAAGCCCGCCCGCTGTAGCTGCTGGGCCAGGGCGGTTGAAAATTCTGCCTGCTGCCGGTTGCCCGCCTCTAGCAGGGTCAGTACAAAGCGGCCGGGGGCCTCGTTCGTCGCGGCCTCGGCTGCCGCCACCTCAATAAAATAGGTCGAGTTTTCCACACCGTCCGCAACTTCCGTTTTGGACAACAAACGACCCAGCCCGAGCGCCGTCAGCAGAGACTGCAGCTCAGCGGGATCAACACGGGTAAAGACAGCCATTGTTCTCCCCCATCTGCTTAAAATGAAATATAGGCGCTGCCAAATGTCGCCCTATAAAGATAGTGTATCCTAGCCCGCCTTAGCCACTGCCAGCAATCAATCTATCCCATGAGTACTACTTGCACCCCTGTTACAGCTCCGCTCGTCCTTGTCGACGGCTCCTCCTATTTATACCGCGCCTTTCACGCGCTGCCACCGCTAACCAATTCAAAGGGGCAGTCGACCGGCGCGGTAAAGGGTGTAACGTCGATGCTGCGGCGCTTGCAAAAGGACTATCCCGACAGCCCCATCACCGTGGTCTTCGACGCCAAGGGCAAAACCTTTCGCGATGAGTTGTACGCCGAATACAAGTCACACCGCCCACCAATGCCCGACGAGTTGCGCGAGCAGATTCAGCCCATTCACGACATTGTCGCCGCTATGGGCCTGCCGCTGCTGATCATTCCCGGGGTGGAGGCAGACGACGTGATCGGCACCCTCGCCCAACAGGCCACGGAGCTTGCCCTGCCGGTGATTATTTCCACCGGCGACAAAGATATGGCCCAGCTGGTGAACGAGCACATCACCCTGGTGAATACCATGACGGCAACGGTACTCGACCCCGCCGGCGTGGAAGAAAAATTTGGTGTGCCGCGCCGACAATATCCCCGGTGTTCCCGGCGTGGGCGAAAAGACCGCGCTGGCCATTTTACAGGGGCTGGGCGATATGGACGCGATTTATAGCGATCTTGAAAAGGTCCGCAGCCTGGAGTTTCGCGGTGCCAAGAAAATGCCGGAAAAACTCGCTGAACATAAGGAGCAGGGCTATTTGTCGCGACTGCTGGCGACCATCAAACTCGATGTGCCGCTGGATGTCACCGCCGATCAGCTTGCCAACAGCCCCGAAGACCAGGATCAATTACTCAACTTATTTAAAGAGGCCGAGTTTAAAACCTGGGTCGAAGACTTGCTCGATAGCCAAGATGCGGAGGCAAGCGACGCAAGCCCGGTGCAGGAAGATAAAGCCGAGACCCACTACAGCACCATTTTGACCCAGGCCGACTTTGACCACTGGCTGCAACGCTTACAGCAGGCCGAACTCTTCGCCTTCGACACCGAGACCACCAGCCTGAACTATATGCAGGCACAGTTGGTCGGCGTATCGTTCGCCATCAGCCCCCACGAAGCGGCTTATCTACCCTTTGCCCACGACTATCTTGGCGTGCCCGATCAACTCGAGCGCGCGGACGTGCTGGCCCAGCTCAAGCCACTACTGGAAAACCCCAAACTTGCCAAGGTCGGGCAAAACCTGAAATACGATATGAGCGTGCTGGCGCGCTACGACATTACCCTGCGTGGCATCGCCTACGACACCATGCTCGAATCCTACGTGCTCAATTCCACCGGTTCGCGCCACGATATGGACACCCTTGCCCTGACCCACCTCGGCGAGAGCACCATTCACTTTGAAGATATCGCCGGTAAAGGCAAGGGCCAACTCACCTTTAATCAAATCACCATCGAAGAGGCCGGCCCCTATGCCGCCGAAGATGCCGATATCACCCTGCGCCTGCACCAGAATTTATGGCCGAGGTTGAGCGACGAAGAAAGTCTGGCGAATGTGCTCAGCGATATTGAAATCCCGCTGGTGCCCGTGCTCTCTCGCATCGAGCGCAACGGCGCACTCATCGACGCCTACAAATTGAATGAGCAAAGCCAACAACTGGGACAGCGTATCGACGAGCTAGAATTGCAGGCCCATGAAGCTGCGGGTAAAGCGTTCAATCTGGCATCGCCTAAGCAGTTGGGCGAAATTCTGTTTACCGAACTGGGCTTACCGGTGGTCAAGAAAACCCCCAAGGGCGCACCGTCTACCGCAGAGGCCGTACTGGTGGAACTTGCCCTCGACTACCCGCTGCCGAAAATCATTCTCGAACATCGCAGCCTCAGCAAACTGAAGTCGACCTACACCGACAAACTGCCGACGATGATCGACCCCGACACTGGACGCATTCACACCTCTTATCATCAAGCGGTGACGGCGACGGGGCGGCTGTCGTCCTCCGATCCCAACCTGCAAAATATTCCCGTGCGCAGTGAAGAGGGACGGCGCATTCGCCAGGCCTTTATCGCCCCTGCAGGTTACACACTACTGGCAGCGGATTACTCGCAAATTGAGCTGCGGATTATGGCTCACCTGTCCGCTGACAAGGGTTTGCTGGATGCCTTCGCCCACGGCCTCGATGTTCACCAGGCCACCGCCGCCGAAGTGTTTGGTGTTGAACTCGACGCTGTCAGCAGTAATCAACGACGCAATGCCAAGGCCATTAACTTTGGCCTGATCTACGGCATGTCAGCCTTCGGCCTCGGTCGGCAATTAAATATTGGCCGCAACCAGGCCCAGGAATACATCAACCTGTATTTCGAGCGCTACCCCGGCGTGAAGGTCTACATGGAAACTATTAAATCCAGTGCCGCCGAGAAGGGCTACGTCGAAACCCTCTTCGGTCGCCGCCTCTATCTACCGCAAATCAATGCCCGCAATGGCATGCAGCGCCAGGCGGCAGAGCGCACGGCGATCAACGCGCCCATGCAGGGAACGGCTGCCGACATCATCAAGAAAGCCATGATTGCCGTCGATCAATGGCTGCAAGATAAAGGCGATAGCACCGGCGCTAAAATCATTATGCAGGTACACGATGAATTGGTACTGGAAGTACCAAATAGCGAACTAGAGGATATTACGGCGGGGCTGAAACAACGCATGGAGGATGCAGCGACGCTGGCCATACCTCTGATCGTCGATATTGGTAGCGGTAAAAACTGGGATGAAGCACATTAAATCAAGCCCTTACGGGATGCAAATCGCGGCCAGGCAATCAACAATGGATTATTTTCGGTAATTGTGAACTTTCCCGCCGCACCCGGGTCTTATTACTGGCAAGTGACAAGTTCCTAGCTTTTACACGGATGGGCTACCTCCCCCCCTCTTGGTAGCTCCATCCGCATACCTCAACCGGCGTTCTGCGCCGGTTTTTTTTGCCTTTTTTTTGCCTCGATCAATAAACCAGGGGGGACTACAGCTCTGCCAAAGGCTCCGCTAACCAGGTGCGCAACACAGCTTCTAATTCCTCGATACCACTGCGTTTCAGGGCTGAAAACATTTGCACCGAAGCGAGTTCATCCAGACCCTCCTCCTGCAAGACCTTGCGCACCTGTAACAAGGTACTCTTGGCCGGCCCTTTTTTCAGCTTATCGGCCTTGGTCAACAAGACATGCACCGGCATGCCGCAGTCTGCCGACCAGGTGAGCATTTGCCAGTCGTAGTCCTGCAGGGGGTGGCGAATATCCATCAATAAAATCAAACCCTTGAGGGACTCCCGAGCCTGCAGATATTCCGCCAAGTTTCTATCCCAGCGAGCCTTCATCGCCTTGGGCACCTTGGCGAAGCCATAGCCGGGCAAATCCACCAGTCGCCTATCTTCGCTTAGTGAAAACAGGTTAATCAACTGGGTGCGGCCCGGCGTTTTACTGGTGCGCGCGAGCTTGCCCTGGCGGGTCAAGGTGTTGATGGCACTAGACTTGCCAGCATTTGAACGCCCGGCAAAGGCCACTTCTGCACCGGTATCAGCAGGGCATTCTCGCAATGTCGGGGCACTTTGCAAAAAGGCCGCCTGGGTAAAGCTCAATTGTGTACTCATAGCCGCACAGTATAACGCTTAATTTTAGGCGACAGGTTGGTATATAATGCCGCGCTAAGTTAATGGCGCTAGCGCCACCTATCCATAGCCACCCACCTGTTTACGGAATATCAGATGAAAATATGCTTGCAAGCACTGATACTAGTCACCGCCTCATTCTCCTTAACTCAAGCTGCCTTCGCTGAGGGCGACGCCGGTGCCGGTAAAGACAAAGCGGCGGCCTGCGCTGGCTGTCATGGCGCCGACGGCAACAGCTACCCCGGAATGGGCAAGTTCCCCAAATTGGCGGGGCTCGGTGAGAAATACCTCGACAAGCAAATCAACGATATTAAAAGTGGCGATCGCACTGTGGTTGAAATGACCGGTATGCTCGACGCGCTCTCCGAGCAGGACATTGCGGATATCGCCGCCCACTACGATGCTCAAACCCGCACCCTCGATGGCGCCAACGATAACGCAAAAATTCTCGCGCGCGGTGAAAACCTCTACCGTGCTGGTAATCTCGAAACGGGGGCACCCGCCTGTACCGGCTGCCATTCACCGGCAGGCAACGGCAACAGCCCTGCGGGTTATCCCGCACTCGGCGGACAATCCGCTGAATATATAGCCAGCCAATTGCGCGCCTTCCGCACCGCAGCTCACGATGCCGAAGACCCCGCCGGACGTAAAAATGACACCGGCAGTGTGATGCGCGGCGTCACCGCCCACATGAGCGAACAAGAGATTGTCGCCGTCGCCAACTACATCGCCGGTCTTCACCAATAAGGCTGATTAGCGACCATAAAAAAGGCGGCTTCGGTCGCCTTTTTTATTGCCTCCGCAATACATGGGAATGCCAAATTACCCAACAATGAAAGCACTCTGCTTCTTGCACCCCGCCCGGGAACCTGAATAATAGGCCTTGTCTATTATTCAACACTCACCACATCACTGAGAATTCGCTCTATGACTTATCGACGTAAACACCTGGCCTTAGCTTGCCTGCTCATCCCCCTGGCATTCAATTTCAGCACCGCGACGGCCGCCCCGGACGAGCAGTACAAAGCTGGCACACACTACGAAGTCCTCGAAACCCCGGTTCGCACTAGCGATCCCAAGCGTATCGAAGTAGCAGAGGTGTTCTGGTATGGCTGCAGCCACTGCTTTAGCTTTGAGCCCATGGTCAGCACCTGGGCCAAGCAACAGGTAGAAGACGTTAACTTTGTACAAAGCCCGGCCATCTGGCATAAAAATATGGAGCTACATGCCCGCGCTTACTACACTGCCAAGGCACTCAAAGTCTTAGGCCCTGTACACCAGGCAATTTTTGAAGCCATGAATTTGAAGCGAAACAAGCTAGCCAGCAAAGAGGCTATCGGCAAAATTTTTGTCGCTCAGGGTGTCGATCTCGACAAATTCAATAAAACCTTTGATTCCTTCGGCGTTGTCAGCGCCACCAAGCAAGCCGATGCTCGCCAGCGTAGTTATGGAATAAAAGGCACACCGGAGATGGTGGTGAATGGCAAGTATCGACTCAGCGCGAAAATGGCGGGGGGGCAAGGCAATATGCTGAAAGTCGCCGATTACTTAATCGAATCGGAGCGTGGAAAATAAATCGTAACCGTTAAATCCGAGTCACAAAAAAGCCGACTGCCACACAGTCGGCTTTCACTCACACAAACCACTCTTCACCCACTTTTCTATTAAACAAGTAAAACCCACGCTCTCAAAATATAATTCTAATTTCTCCAACAATCGGCATTGGTTCCGCCCTTTAAACCCCGCGGATTAGCTGCACTAACAGCTAAAGTTATAACGGCACACCGTACATCGGCAGCCTGTGCACCCGTAGCGGTTGCAGTTAGACTATAGGCCACCGCACTTACACCGGCTACGGCGACCGTATAGTGGCCATCAGTAGAAGTACTAGTACCATCAGCAGCAATACCTATATCAGCCGCCGCACCGTAAGTCGTATTATTAGCCCTGTACTTTTCCTGCAAATTTTGCAGTGTCAGCAACGTATCTACCGCATCGGCGCGGCGCGCGGCGCGAATTGAGTCGAGATAACTTGGATAGGCCACAGCCGCCAGAATCGCCACAATAGCAACCACAATCATCAACTCTATCAGTGTAAAGCCTCTTGATTTAGATATGTTTGTTTTACAAACCTCTGTAGAACGTCGATAACTACACATTTCCTCCCCCTGCTCTTGGAATACTCGCTTCAGGCGAGCTTCCCACCATTTCATCATCAAGTTTGGTTACACGCGCCATTATTGGTCATTACGACAACTTCCAGCTCAAGGAAAGTCGTTTGCTGAGTAATACCCAAACCTAAGGTGGCGCCAGGGCTACATATCGCATCATTCCCAGAGGGCGTATAAATAAGGGTGCCATTCCAGGTATCAGTATCAGGTACACCAACTATATTACAGCGGTACTTGAAGCCTCCTGTACCCCCTGGTAACACCACATAATTCGTCTCCCCATCGTTCGGATCAGAGACAATAATTCCACCACCATCTCGATAAACCAGGTCCCCGTCCCCATCACGTTCAAGCTCAACGATGTCACACCCAGCGCTATAATGAGGTCCGCCGGTAATACCAACACTCGCCAAACCTTCATCGGTAAAAATAATATCGCCAAAAAACTCGATATTAAAATACGATCGGTCGTCCTGAAAAATATCTCCGTTATAGCCCGCATCTTCTATGGTGACATCGGTGATAACTACGACACCTCCATCACCATTCCCGCCAATGCTAATGGGGTTGCCATTTTCGTCGCCCCAACCACCACCGGGGTCACCATTACTATTTAAGGCCAATGCTAGCTCAGCGGCATTTTCTGCAGGCTCTGTACGCCAAATAATTGAGGACAACATGACCGATTCAGCTTGGTTTTCTCTATCAGTCCAAGAAACCGTTACCGTCACTTTTCTAGGGTTATCGCCATTGCCGTAGGCTTCATCTCTATCCCATGCCATAGTGAAATCAGCGGCATAATCAACGCCAGCGTAGTCTCCGAGCCCATTCCCATCCACAACGATGGTATTAAATTCTGTTACCGTCTGGAAATTACGCAACTCCTCCAACTTGTGTTCGGCAAACGCTATTGCCTCAGCCCGAACTTTCGACTCTGCGGTTACCGACATAGTCGTACTATGGAAGCGAAAAGCCGCTAATAAGCCTCCCGCAAGAACAACAAAAGCGATTAGCGCCTCCAACAGAGTAAAGCCCTGCTGCCCACACCTCGAACCATAACGAACATTTGAACCATTCATGTCAGTCTTCTCCTAAAAATCTCGCCAAGAACCGGGCAGTGTAGAAATAATGGAAATCGGTTCACCGTTGCCCGGTGTGGAACCAAAGTCCATCTCTACCAACTCGGTATTTGAATTGAATTGCAACAGATCACCTTCAAAAGCCATGGTGCCGAAAATCTTACCTCCACCGGCACCCGCGTTTGTACAGCCACCTTCTGGCGCCTCGTAATAAACCAAGCCGTAAATAATCACCCCGGCATTGAGAGATGGGCAACCACTCGATTCTTCAAAATAAAGAATAACCGGGTCAGTCGCAGAACCTAGATTCTGGTGCCATGGACTAGAATCTGTAACGTAATAGACATCAGACGAAATACCGGCCATTTCTTGAAGTTTAGTCTCACTTATCGCGCCAAACATCGTCGTAAACAAGTCCGTTCCAGTAAGCGATTCGGCAGGTTCTCCGCCGCCGGTAATGTCAAAATTACCCGGATCGAGACAACTCGTATCACCTGAATCGCCAGTGATGGTAGCAATCGCAGTTAATTGCGCAGAGATGTCAGGCGTACCAGTAACAGCTCCTGCAGGGATGCAATCTTCCACAACCAACGCCGGGCCAGTTAGGCTAGAGGGCGTCCCCAGGTTTTCACGTATTACCCTGATAGACACCGTTTTAGTCACATGGCTTTCACTTGCCCCAGCAACTGAAGCACTCACTTCAATAATAGCTGGGCTGGCATATTCATCGGTCAATAAAGTATAAGTAATGCCCGCCCCAACTAAACCAAAAGCGTCTATACCTTGTTGTAGGGTATCTGCGGTCGCATCATCATCAGGATCATATATAACACTGGCAGTCTCCCCGGCAATAGCATTCTCTGTGGCTTCATCGGTATTTGTCCAATCTGGTGTTGTATTATCATCGTCGTTATATAAGGCCATCAATTGGAAAACGCCATATTCCAAAGCGCCATTAGCCGCCGCGTAAACCTCTTTGCTACGCAAATCAACACCGCTTCTTTTTTGCTCTTCGATAGCCGATTTGTTGACAACCAGTGAACTCAGACTAGCAATAACCACCAGAATTAAGGTGATAATCAATGCAATTGCACCATTCTGCGTTTTATAAGCAACCTTCCCAGTCGTAGCCCCTCTGACTCGCTTATTTCTATCCCGTTGAATACCCATAATCCCCTTCCCACCCTAATGCTTTGAAACTCACACTCAGGGCATTGTGTAGTAGTGGTCGTTTTTGACCTTAATTTCGTCGCGTAATCGAACCGTGAAATCAGAGTCAGCTGACAAGCTGCCCTCTAACACCACATTAATTTTTCGCCGAGCCAGGCAAGTTTCACCCGATTCACATGTACCATCGCCATTACCATCACCCACTTCAGTAATCGTAGAGTTTGGGTCTAGCTCAAAACTTAAAACCTCTATATTTACTTCGCCATCGGTAACACCTTCCCAGCCAGCACCACCGCCACAAACTGCATCAGAGATATCTCTGCGAATTTCTGTACCATTGAGCTGAAAACCGAAAATCTCGCCTGCAGTCTGCTCAAAGTCCCGGTTGCGGTCATAGCTATAAGTAATACAATCACATTCATCAGCGCCGTCACCATCACCATCGGCACAAGCACCCCCAAAAGTGATCGTGCCGAAAGTATCCATTGCTGCGACCTCCAAATCACCTATCTCAGTGGCCACACCTGCCTCCCAGGCATCAACATAACCAGCCCGCTGGAGATCTCGGCGAATCACATCTAAAGTGCTGCGCAACTGCTCGTTGAGCCTTACCATCCTCACATTTTCAAGGCCGGAAAAACTAATTTTGGCAAATAGGGTTATTGCCCCCGCCATTATTAACGCCCCAACAGTGAGGCCCACCATCAACTCGACGAGCGTAACGCCTCGCTGCCTATGGAGGGGAGTATTAGAAGCCAAAGTAGAAGACTTTCTAGAAATCAACATCCGCTGTACCCCATTGGCCTGTTAGCATTTGGAGCACATATCCTGACACGCCCGTATCTACTCACTCTAATCTCCAGCGCCCAGTTGCCCACACTCAAACTTATCCTGCCATTATCAGCCGTACTATCGATACCGTCGAATGTAGAGTCGAAGTCTGCAGCTATATTCACACCGTCAAAATTCGTACCATCAACCACCTGTAGTACATTAGTGCCCGCTACGGGAACAGCACAAGCACCAACTACATCGGGGTCAACTTCAGCACAATCACAATTTGCAGCCACTGCGTAGCCTGCACACCAGGTTCCGGAGTCAACCGACACGGATAAATCTGTGTCCCGTATGACAGCCTCAGCTCGAGCTTTAGTAATCAAACCATAAACCGCTTCTGTTGCTCTCTTGAGGCGGTTTTTTTCAAAGAAATCACTAAAAGAAGGGACAGCCACCGCCAATAACACAGCAATAACGGCGACGACAATCATCGCCTCGATTAGGGTAAAGCCCTGTTGGCCAGAAGCCTGTTTATTGTACATTTGCTCTATTCATCGATTAATTCCCTTGCACGATAGCAATTGTTCCAGCTGTAAACATTGATAGCGTTCGCAAGTCATCCACTTTCAAGCGACGAGGAAAACAGCTGGGGAACTCGATTATATCGCTGACTAACGGGCCTGATTGGCCCGCCCATCTCGACAACAAGCCTCTTATCTCTAATTATTCGTTGAAGAGGGATGAGCGGTGTAAAAAAAGGGACTATCTGCCCGTAGGTGAGCAGCTAAGGCGAAAGTTTAGTTACCTTGTTTTGTGAACTGGTGCACCCAAACCAGGTCGTCTGCATTCCAGGTCATACCGGCATGCATGCTGAGAATCACCTGCTTGTAGACTTCAAGCGCGGGATAACCCTCTGCGCGGGCATCGGCATCGCTGATATCACCGAGACGTTGGCGCTGCAGTGAAACCACTTCGAAGGTATCGCCTTCCAGTTCAAATGTCTCGCCGGGGTGGGCGTACACGCCATCACGACGCTGCTGGGTCTTCTGGCCACCGCGCACGGCGGCAACGGACTTGGGGTGGCGTACAAGATTGCCAATTTCACAGGTTTTCTCGGGATAATCACTCATGATTTTTCTATTTGTCCTTTAAGTTAAATAAAAAAGTTAGCCTATCAATACCTGCCTGTATCGACAGAGGCGGCCTGCCATTATAGGCCACCCAGCCTCTGCAGTACCTTCACCATTCATATAAACGGGAGCATTATACGCCGCCCTATGCAAGGGGGCTGCTGAGCAGTAAAATTGCCGCCTTTTCGCGCACGCCGCTGGTCCAACCAGCGAGAAACTATCTGAAGGAAACGCCATGACAGCCCCAGCAAACACGCCAAGCGTAAAACCGGCAAACCCGAATTTTTCTTCGGGGCCTTGCAGCAAGCGACCCGGCTACAGTGTTGATGCCCTTGATATCTCGACCCTGGGACGCTCCCACCGCTCGGCCATTGGCAAGAAAGCATTGGCTCGCGCCTGCGCGGACACCGCCGAATTACTCGGCCTGCCCGAGGGTTACCGCGTTGGTGTCGTACCCGCTTCTGACACCGGCGCCGTGGAAATGGCCCTGTGGTCACTACTCGGTGCGAAACCGATCGATATTTTTGCCTG
>MAAC01018461.1_pt1 | contig 15617 bp, 12 predicted proteins | sample 1115981 | NCBI WGS metagenome assembly MAAC01 (sample SAMN04961126, study PRJNA320927) | seawater metagenome | isolation source: sample BD02T64 sea water enriched with oil for 64 days | place: USA:Gulf of Mexico | collected 2013-07-27 | reverse complement strand
CACAAAAGAACGAAAGTATGGGGCACCTAACTGGCGGCGTTGCGCATGATTTCAACAATTTATTAGCGGTCATACTGGGAAGTTTAGAGCTTCTTCAGGACGAGCAGAATCCGTCAGGCCAAAAAGACCTGATCGATCAGGCCATCACGGCGACCCTGCGCGGCGCAGATCTGACCAAAAGTATGCTGGCATTTGCGCGTCAGGCCCCACTGCAGCCCGAGATTATTGCCGCAAATGATGTTGTCCGCGAAGCCCAAAACTGGATTGTCCGGACCTTGCCGGAAAGCGTTTCAACTGAGACCTCGTTATTTACAGGATTGTGGCCCATAAAGGCCGACCGCAGCTCTCTGGAAAGCGCGCTGTTGAACCTGATCATAAATGCGCGGGATGCGATGGACGGACATGGAAGTCTGACCATCGAAACCGCCAATGTCAGGATAGATGAATCTTACATCGATGCGCGGCGAGAGGAAATCACCCCAGGCCGCTATGTTATGCTTGCCGTCAGCGATACCGGTACTGGAATTTCTGAGGCCAACCTTGCCTCAATTTTCGACCCGTTCTTCACCACAAAGGCACCCGACAAAGGAACCGGCCTTGGTTTGTCGATGGTTGTCGGTTTCATGAGGCAATCCGGCGGAACGGTCCAAGTCTATTCCGAGGTTGATAAAGGCACGACCTTCAAGCTGTATTTCCCGGCAGCTGAGACGCAGAAAAAGCAAATCACCAATGCGGCCACCTCGATCATCCTTAACACTGGCGAGCACCGCGTTTTAGTTGTGGAGGACGAGGATGCCGTGAGAGCAATACTGGATCTCACGCTCACCAAAGCAGGGTATCAGGTGGTAAAGGCGACCTCGGGAGACGAAGCGTTGGAAATATTCGAGGCGGATCCGAGTTTCGATCTGTTGCTGACTGATATCGTGATGCCTGGCACGTTGCAGGGCACGTCCCTTAGTCGAGAAATGCGCAAACAGAGACCGGACCTGCCGGTTGTGTTCATGTCCGGCTATGCCAATGAAGCAACCGTACACGGCAACGGGCTACGTCCCAAAGATGTCCGCATGATGAAACCAATACAGCGTGTTGATTTGCTAGCGACCGTCGCCAAAGCGATCTCGGAAGGTACTGGCTGACCGAGTGAGCCAGTTTTTCGGTCAAAAATTAGCTCACCGCAGTGTCTACATCTGCCACCCATGCCCCAATAATAACCGCCTGACGGTCAGGGCGTGCCGACTGAAGCGTACCAATCAACAATCGCCGGTTCAGCCAGGCAAAAGATCCGTCCGGCACCGTAGCCCGAATAGTCGACATGGCATATCTGTCGGGCTTGCGCGTATCGTCGACAATGACTTTGTTGTGCACAACAATTACAATGCCACTATCGGTTTTCATTTCGTAAAGCGCGTCCAATTCCTTGATCCCGTCCGGTCTTAGAAGCTGTCGGTCGGCACCTCCCGCAAGGATCATACCGTTAAGACCCTCAATGTCGGGACCGCCATAAAAGCGCCCCCCAAGGATGGGCACAATATAGCGGTGGCCTGCAGGCGACGGCCCCAAGTCCTGTCGATCAGCAACATCCACGATTGCCGTCCAGATCAGCTGAGTCGAAGGCGGCGGCAGCGAATGCTTCGCAAGGATTTCGGTATATGTCATTTCACGTCCAGACCTTGAATTCAGGAAAAATATAACTGGCATCAGCGGCGAAAATCGGCCCAAATCTGGTAAGTGCGCTTGATATTTTGGGTTCTTCTCGGTCTGGCCCTTTCACGTCTGTTACAATGATCTAGCTGTTCTCCATAGGGAGCACAGACCAGCTGAAATGAGTGATGGGGACAACATACCACTTGGTTGGGCAATTTGTCATTCCAAATTGATCGCTGCGGTAGTGCTCGGAATGCGGGGCAACCCCGCGTTTAAGGAGGATAAAATGCTAACATCAGTGAGGAATTTCGTAGCAGCAGGTACTGCCATCGCTACGTTGACGTGTTTTTCCAATTTCGCCATGGCACAGGACAAGTTGGTCATTTCTACGGCGACACCACCTTTGCACATGCGAACGCTGACAATGACACGCTTTGCGGAAGAGTTAGAAAGGCGGTCAGCCGGCGTCCTGAAAGTAGACATTTTCGATTCCAGTCAGCTTTATAACGCCCGTGATGTCGGCAAGGCGGTCGCACGGGGAGATGTCGGTATGGCGACGGTGCCATCCCCCTATCTCAGCCGGATCGAAGCCAATATTAACGTGCTCGACCTACCAATGCTGAACGGGTTAAGCGAAGAAAAACGTTCAGCCCTGTTGGATGGCCCGCTTGGTCAGAAACTCAATGACCTGATAAGTGCCAAAATGGACATCGTGGTGCCTGGAAAATGGCCAACACTGGGGCGCGTGATGTATTGGTCGACATCCAAACCATTGACGACGTTCGAAGACCTCAGAGGTATGCAAATCCGCATCCCCGGGGGCGCTGCACCGGCTGCGCGGGTCGAAGCGATGGGGGGCGTCCCTGTTGTCATGCCTAATTCCGATACAGCATTGGCCCTTCAGCAGGGTATAGTTGACGCCACCATGGGGACTATTGAAGCCGTCGTTCAACAAAAACTAACAGATGTAGGCGTGTCTCATGGGTTCTGGGACCAGGGCATTGTGGGTTTTCTAATCCCAGTCGTCAGCCGAAAATACTGGAGCAGCCTGTCAGCTGAGCAACAGGCACTTTTCACCCAAGTGTGGAACGAAGGGGTCGAAGCGCAACGCATCGAAATATTCCAGCTGGACGAAGAGTATCGCGCGGCGCTTGCCAAGCAAGGCGTCAAGATATCCGATGCGTCCACCGCCGCCGCTGAATTCGTCGGTGATGAGATGATGCTGATGCAGGCAGGGCTTGTCGAAACGCTTGGCATTTCCGACGATGTCATGGCGCTGGCAAAGGCGGCCGTCAAGTGACCCAGCTGATGACGTTTCTTGATCGCCTGATCAGCTGGATCGTGGCTACAGCCCTCGCCATCTGCCTTGCACTGCTCTCTTTCAGCGTCTTTGCCCGCTACCTCGCTCCATCACTTCAGCCGCTATGGGTGTTCGAGGTTACTGTCTTCCTATTGGTCTGGGCTATCCTGCTGGGTGTCGCCCGAGTCGAAAAGCGCGCCGGGCACATCCGCGTTGATTTCCTGTTGGCACATTTCGGCCCAAGGGCGCGTTTGGCGGCCGAAACCCTGGCGCTGTTCTTTGGGATCGCCGTTGCAGTGGCTTTTATCTGGTCTGGATGGATCGTCGTGCAGGATGCAGTAAAGTGGGATGAGCGCACAGATAGCTATCTTCGCTTACCGTACTGGATCTACTACGCCTCTCTCAGCACCAGTTTTTCTATACACCTGCTGTTCATTTTGGACCGTCTTCGCCTTGCTTGGACTGAGCCGAGAAAACCTGTGCCTAACGACCTAGTGGGTCGACGGGACCAGTGACAGCCTTGTTCATCTTCGGTCTTTGCGCCGTCCTTATCCTGCTTGCCTTGGGCATTCCGATCTACTTGGTGCTGATGGGGGTGGCGTCGATTCTGCTGTTGCAGGAGGGTCGGACCCTCGCCGGGCTTGGGCAACATGTGTTGGACCACCTGAACACACCAATTCTGATTTCGGTCCCGTTTTTCATTCTGGCCGCGGTGCTGATGCGGAGTGGCGGATTGGCCAAGGTCTTGTTTGACGCGGCGCTGACCTGGGTCGGCTGGATGCCGGGCGGGCTGGCGATCGCGGGGGTGGGGGCGACTGCAGTATTTGCGTCGATCACCGGTTCATCCACGGCAACAACGATTGCGATGGGCACACTGCTTGTGCCGATGATGATCGAGCAAGGTTACAAGCCAGGCTTTGCAATGGGACTGACCGCGGCTGCGGGCACGCTGGGTATCCTGATCCCGCCCAGTCTGCCGATGCTGTTGATCGGGTTGATCGCAGATGAATCCATCCCTCGGCTGTTTCTGGGTGGTATCATTCCAGGTCTGCTGCAGGCCGGGCTGTTCTCGCTCTACATTATGGTTGTGGCAAATCGTGTTGGCGGCGGTGCGGAGCCAATGGTCAGGGGCAAGGTTTTCCTGCGCGCCAATGTTCACGCGTTCCCCGCGTTCCTAATCCCGGTTATCGTGCTGGGCGGTCTCTACGGTGGCTTTGTCACATTAACCGAGGCGGCCGTTCTTGGCGCATTGATGGCGCTGATCGCAGTGTTGTTCATTTATCGCACCGTGCCATTGCGCAAGATCCCGGAAATGCTGACTGAAGCCATCGACCGGACCTCGGTGATCATCCTGATTATCATGGGGGCGACGCTTGTGTCAGCTTGGATCATCAAGTCAGGCCTGCCACAACACTTGGCACATGAGATCATCGCAAGCGATCTGGCACCCTGGCAGTTTCTGCTGATCCTGAATGGCTGCCTGTTGATCCTTGGCATGTTCCTAGAGGGCGTTGCGATTATCCTGATCGTTTTGCCGGTGGTGTCAGTGGTGGTCCGTCAGATGGGCATCGACATGACCCATTTTGCTGTCGTCATGGTGATCAATATCGAACTGGCCCTTCTGTCTCCACCCATTGGGCTGAACCTGTTTGTGATGTCGAACGTAACGGGCAGCCCTGTCACAGACGTATTACGTGGCACCATACCCTTCTTTGTGATCATGCTGGGGCTTTTGGCGTTGGTGACCTTCATCCCTGCCCTGTCAACCTGGCTGCCCAGTTTGGTCCTTGGGCAGCCTTTCTGACTGTGATGCAAAGACGGCTAAGCGGGATTTGTCTCCGGGGTTGGAGCATCGAAGCCACAAAAGTTCCGCAGTTCAAGTGTCACTCACAACGGGTAAATCGGGCACCCAATTTCGAAAGCAATGTCGAAAACCGGTTTAGTCCTGCGTTAGCCCGTAACTGCTAAACTCAGCCAGAACATCGTTGATTTCAGTATCGCTTAGAATATGCGGCTCACCAATGCTCAGGCTGATCACATAGCCCTTGGCTAACGTTTCCAATTCTACCATGCGCCACATGGCGCGCTCCAAGGTGTCGCCCACCACCACGGAACCGTGGTTGGCCATCAGGCAACCGTACCGGTCGATCATGGCCTTATCCAGATTGGCAGACAGGGCAGCACTGCCATAAATCGCGTAGTCCGCCAGTCGCACTGATTTGCCGCCAAAAGCTGCAACCATATAGTGACAGGCCGGGATTTCGCGACGGTTCATCGCCAGAGCACTGCAATAAACCGGATGGGCGTGTACCACGGCATGGCAGTCGGGTTTTGACAGCAACAGGGATTGGTGAAACCGCCATTCTGTTGATGGTTTCAGCTGTCCGGGAGCAGGAGTGGCCCCTTTGAGTGGCATTGAGACGATCATTTCGGGGGTTAATCTGTCATAGGCCACGCCAGAGGGTGTGATCAGCATCTGATCGCCCACCCGCACCGAAATATTGCCAGAAGTACCCTGATTGATGCCCAGAGTATTCATCGAAAGACAGGCGTCAATGACAGCTTGTCGAATTTCGGTGCAGTCTGAATAGGGTGATGTCACGTTGTGCTCTCCAGCATGGCGGCGGCGGTTTTTGTGCAGGTTGCAATATGGGTGGCATAGCCGCCTTTTACGGCTGCCAGCATGGGGTTAACACGATCAAGCCCCGTCCCAACCATCAGCGACAGGTCTTTGTTACAATTGGCGACGGCCTGCAACTGCTCTGCGACCACCGGCTCTGCCTTTAGTCTATCAGCCAGATCTTTGTTCGTGAGCAACAGCGGCACATGCAGGTTGATGCAATGAGCGCCAAACCGTCGTGCCAGCGTTGCCGAGCAGGTTTCTGCAGCAAATCCCAATGCCGCTAGCCGCGAGCCAACCAGTTGCACAACCGTCAAGTCATCCATCACCGTGTGGGGGGCCGCCTCGGCGACACAGTAAACCGTTTCATCCCAGGCGACGCCCAGTCGGTCACCAGGATTTAACAGCGATGGTAGCCAATCTGCAGTGCTGCGCGCAACGCGCTCCAGCGAGCCACGATCAGAGGGGTCCGAAGGCACCACCAGCGCGTCTTTTAGTCCGAATTTGGAGACCAGATCACGCGCCAGCTTTTGATGGCGGAATATGTCTGGATCAATGGTGATCCTGACATATTCCCGACGTCGCGCCTCTTGCAGGTAATTCACCACCGATGCGCGTGAGATGTTCAGCTTTTTGGCGATGTCATTCTGGTTAAGCCCCTCGACATAGTAGCACCAAGTTGCCTCCAAAATTGCATCATCCTGGCGGTCAGACCGCGAGGAATTACTGGGTTCAGAGGATTTGTGTTTGGGCTGTACCATCGTCAGGTCAGGTTCGCTTTGGCGTGATCCGGGAACAGCGCCGCCAATCCAGCAGCACTGGCGTCACAGACGCCGCGTTCGGTGATCAATCCGGTGACCAGACGATTTGGTGTGACGTCAAAGGCAGGGTTGCCGCCTGTAGTGCCGTCTGGTGTCACCTGCACAGTGCCGATGCTGCCATCTGCCAATCGGCCTTGAACATGGGTGATTTCATCCTGACTGCGTTCTTCAATGGGGATTTCAGTAACGCCGTCATCGACGGTCCAGTCGATCGTGGATGAGGGCAGAGCCACATAGAACGGTACATTATTGTCATGGGCTGCCAGCGCCTTGAGGTAGGTGCCAATTTTGTTGCAGACATCGCCACGCCGGGTGGTCCGGTCGGTGCCGGTAATCACCAGATCAACCTGTCCGTGCTGCATCAGGTGACCGCCTGCATTGTCGGTGATGTACTGGTGATCGATACCGTGACACCCCAGCTCCCACGAGGTTAGTGCCCCCTGGTTACGCGGCCGGGTCTCGTCGACCCAAACGTGGATCGGGATGTCTGCATCATGGGCGTGATACATCGGGCTGGTGGCGGTGCCCCAGTCCACTGTGGCCAACCAGCCCGCATTACAATGTGTCAGCAACCGAACCGGTTCGCCCGCAGGTTTCTCAGCGGCAATTTTGCGAATAAGGTCAAGCCCATGTACGCCGATCATCCGGTTGATCTCGACGTCTTCATCGGCCATTTCATGTGCAAGCGCCAACGCCGCCGCAGCGCGTTCATCAACAGGCAGCGGGCGCAACATATCATGGCTGCGGTTCAACGCCCAACGCAGGTTGATTGCAGTTGGACGGGTGGTGTTGAAATACTCCCAAGCCTTGTCCATTGCGCTGTCCGACGGATCTAAGCGCATTGCCAGAGCCATAGCATAAGCCGCAGTCGCACCGATGAGCGGTGCGCCCCGTACGCGCATTTCAACAATGGCGTCGGCAAATTCCTTTAGCGTGTCGATCTGTTGAACGCGAAACTCATGTGGCAGCCAGCGCTGGTCAATGATCTGCAGAGCATCCTTGTCAGCGTCCCACCAAAGCGAGCGGTAATGTGTCCCGTTAACTTTCACAGGAAATCCCCTTTATTGTAATGGCGTGCCAGGTTTTTCAGGGTGTCGGCATCCAAAATTTTATGTGATGTCAGAATGAGTTTGAGCAGCCCCACTTGCGTGGTCCAAATTGAAAGTTAGTGCATGGTTGGCCTTTGGTCCACCGGGACGATGGCCTCAGGCGCGGGTGGGCGGTAGCCCAGAGCACTGTGGGGTCGTTTGGTGTTTAGTGTTTCCTCCAAATTTCGATGATGATCTGGGCTCCGCGTAACGAATAGAAGGTTTCACCGCTCAGTAATTCATCCCGCATTCTCCCATTGAAGCTTTCGCAATATCCGCTCTCCCAAGCACTGCCCGGCAGGGCATCGCACGGCGATGTCCCGGGAGGGGGGACCCTGGCTCGATATTGACGGTCTTCGCCCCAATGGCTTTGATCCAGTCCCTGACCGCCTCAGCAATGAATTCTGGCCCGTCGCCCACTGGGCTCGAACCAATGGCGCCTTCAATGGGCAACTCTGACCGAATGTATGCGGGCACGCCGCGAAGGATGAACAAGTCCGTCAGAGTATCAATGACTTCGGTCGAGTTCAGCTATCGCTTCACCCGGATCGTCCCGTTGCCCGGCAGACGCATGGCAAAGCCATGCTGCCGAGAGGGGCCAGCCTGCGTCTCGTAACAGGGCAGCCACCCGGCGGTAGCCATACCGGCCGTACTGCCGCGTCAGTTCGATCATGTCTGCGATCCCATCGAACGGCAGGTGATGCATCGCATCACCGAGAGGGCGGCGTTCTTCATCTGGCTGCGCACATGATCAATGCAGGCCATCACTCCCGATGCGACCTCCCTCAAGATCAGTTTATCCAGTGTCAGGTCAGAAACCGCACGCCGAAGGCGCTCGTTCTCTTTCTGAAGACGCTTTAGTTCCCTGAGTTGTTCCGTGCCCATTCCGCATTCGCCGTTGGGCTCGAACCAATGGCGCCTTCAACGGCTCATTTCTTCTTCCAGAGGTAATAGGTTTGTTCAGTCACACGGATCTGTCTGATTGCATCCATTCGGGGCATACCTTGCCCCATCAGTACTTCAACCTGCCGTAACTTCACGACAATCTCTTCAGGCTTGGGTCTCTTAATCGCCATCTATGGTCCTCCGGTTTCCTAATCATAAGCGCGGACCACTTTTTTGGGGGAGGCTCAGTAGGGTCCTTTCATTGTATTTCCTTTTGAGTGCCAACAAGCTGTTATCACTCAAGAGTCACAAGTCAGGATAGTGCGCACCGGCAAAAGGCAATGTCTTGTCCGGCTTTCAATGCCTCGGTAGCGGGTGACAGAATGCACGCCGTTCAGCATTCTGAGCTTCATTGCCTCAAACGGTGTGACGTCCTCAATAACAAGCGCGCCTCCTGCTTCCCAGGGCGGTCGGCCGGTGGGGGAATTGTCCTCGATCACCCACTGCGTAAAGGGCTCAGTCTCTATAGCGGCGCTGTCTTGGTATCCGCAAAGTGCTTGCACATCTGCTGGGATTTACCGGTTTGCACTGGGGTAATCCGATCAACCATTGACGAGGGAAAGGCGACAGCTCCAGCAATCTAGTCGTGCAAGTCGGCGTGCATTGTGCGGCATAGGCGAGCACGGCGCGGCACACGAATTCAGGTAGATTGTCGCAGGACAAAATGGTCGTGGACGCCGAGGTCATAGCCGGGCCGCGCAACGCTGGGATACCCATCTTCAATCTGACCTAGCCGGGAAATCACCATCAGAAAATCCGCCGATTAACAGGGTTTAGCTGCGCCGCAATGATGCCGCGAAATTCGGACAGGCCCGCCAGGCGGCCAATCAGAGGATACCCAGGTGGTCACCAGCTGAACCATATCTGTGGGGCCTTCGACGTGACCGGATTCGTGGAATGATCCACCTATCGCCGTGTCCTCGCGGCGGGTGTTGCGCAGATGCAGGAAATGCACGCGATGCCCTAAACGTTGCATCATGCCCGAAAAATCATGATCGGGCCACGCGCCAACCGAGCCAGAACACAGGGTGATGCCATTCGCCGGCCTTTCAACCGCGTCGATCAGCGCCTTGTAATCACCCTCGGTCGACAAGACGCGCAGAAGGCTCATCAGTTCAAAGGGTGGCTCATCGGAAGCCCACCATTAACGCTGTCGATCAGCAGCGCGTTCACCAAGTTTCGCATGCTTTGTCGGTAGGTTGTGATATGCACTTTCCACTCGCCACTTTGCTCCTTGATGTCTTCTGAACCCGGCATGTTTTCTACGACGGTCCACTCCCGCCCCGTCAGCTGTTACTCACTCCCTGCCCAAAGCCCATTTTGAACTTTCCGTTTTGGATTTACTGGCACTGATGCAAAGTACCATACAAGCCCCACGTCAATTTGTATGGTAGTATATCGCCCAGACAATCATCAAGGGAGGAAAAATGGTACTCACAGTGTAGTCAGGCTCGGGCCTTAATTCACAGCAATCTGTAGCTCCGCATTTGGTTCATCTCATTCGAGGCATTATTATTCGGCGAAATCTGGAACCAGGGCAGCTGAATTCGCCCGCAACGCTGCACCTACATTTCAAATCTCTCTCTGAAGCTGGTCCGCAAAGCGATCGAAGCGGATGTTGTCAAACTGGCAGCGCGGGACTTCGACAGTGAGCAGGTTGCGGACCTGAAGGCTCAGCTGGAACAACAAGCGCGGTGTTGAGAAGCAGAGATCGAGACGATTATCACGCTCGATGACAAATTTCACAAACCTTGGCTGATGCAGTTGGACCGGGTTCGCTATCTTAGTCTGCGGGAATTTCCGGCCGATACTTTGCTGAACCAACACAGCGCCATCGTTACTCAATCACTGAAAGAAACACCGCTGAAGCAGAACGTTGCATGCGTGAGCACCTCACTAACGCCGTCTCTGATCTGGATACGATCGTCGAGAAAAATAACGAGAAATCCCAACCCTAGCCGGAGCAAATATACGCTAGGCGGAACAAGATTTCTGATCTGCAGGTGTTCAGCTTCAACTAGTGGCAGGGAGAACGACACCTGCTGACCCAAAAAGGAAATCACTCTGCCTGCTAATCCGGCTGACATCCGCACGCGCACCCCGCTGCCCCGGTTTGGACTGGTACAATTTGCGGCCATGGGTGCAACCCCGACGCCGATGCCCTAGGGCGAGGTTTATTCAGCGCTGTCGTCCAACGTGATCGACGCCGCAGAGGCACAGTTCTCCGCCATCACCAGCGCCAAGCGGGACGAAGCCTGGCGCGGCGCGGCATCGTAAGGCCCGTTGATCTCTGCCCACCTGTCTTCTGATACCATGCCTACTTCGGATTTGTGTGCCATGACGCTAATCGGCATTGTCTTTCTTGTTCTCATGGTTGTTGACTCCCCCTTTGCCATTGGTCTGTCAGGGTTTTCGTTTTTCCTCACCTCTGACATCATACCTACCTCGATTAGGGTGCAGAAAATCACGACCGTATCCCAGAGTTTCCCACTCTTGGCGGTGTCCTGGATAGCCGGCGGTTAAGCGCAGGTGTCAATCATCCTGTCGACTCTGATGATCGGCGTATCAGGGTCCGCCGTAGCGCATGCAGCCATGCAGGCGCGGGTGATTGGGTCTCAGATGCTGACTCAGGGGTATTCCAGGGGCTGCACAGCCGCGGGCATAATTTTGACGATCTTGGAGTGACGCGCCGCGATGGTGGGCAAGTCGCAGACGGTCGCTGCGCTTGGCTATTGTTTGCCAGAAATTACGATCTGTTTCTGGGGACACCCTCGCGGCTGTGACTTGACCACGCTCTAAACTTGGGGTTTGATATTTCGGAACCGCTATCTGCCGACACTGCAGACTGGACCTACGATCTGATCAACGAACGGCCGGGTGAATTGACTGGTGAGGACAGCTTTACCCAGGGCGGGATGATCACTGTCCATCACAAACGACGCGCCTTTTTTCGTTTGCACGGAGCCACGGCCACCGTTCACGGGGTACCAGACACCGGTACTGCCGACCAGTCCAAGACCTAAAAGCATCCGCTGCTAGACCGGCTTGTTGCGGGCCTAATCACTTCCACCGACGCACAGTTGTTCCGGGCCGAAATGTTGACCGGAATGGCCGATTTCAGTGTTGAAGACGGCATAGTGATGCAGCTTCATGCCGGGATCAGACGAAACACCAACCCACTGGCCCTGGCCTCTCACAGGCCCAACCTTGGGGCGGACATCCCATCACGGGTCAGCCCGGCGCAGGGCATCGCCCGTTGCGGCGCGCTAACTGTTTGTTCATATATCTTTAGTGGTATTTTAAGGATCAGTCGCGCTCGACCACCACTTTAGGTGCTTGTTTGGCCTGAATGTGGCGCGTGACTGGGCCGCCCTTTCCATTGGATGACGACCTGGACTCAGCAGGCATTAAATCTCTGTATTGTCACCGAAAACAGGCCTGAACTGACAGGCTACCTATCGGAAAATTCGCCAGCCAACCACGTTGCACAGCGCTTTCTCCCCGCCTGATTTTCACCCGCCCTGAACAAGCCCGGAGGGGTCCCGAGATGAGTTCGGGCCACATTTCAGCCTGAATTGAGACCCCTTCCTGCCCGCTTTCCTATCTAAAAGATTAACCGCGGCCAGAACGGCGCGAGAAGCAAAATGAAACTCTCGAACCGTTTAAGTGAATCCATTCCATGGCCCCTATCAAAAAAATCGCCAAGCTAACGTCTGTCGCCATGCTGTTATCCGCTGGCTCTCCGGCGGTGGGCAACAGTGCGCCGCTTATCGTCGTCCATTGCGATGCCGAGCAGCAGGCGCAGGTATGCATTGCACTAGTGCAAGCGCTGACTGCCCAGTGGCCAGATTACAGAATCTCTCTATCGCCTGCTCCGGATGCGCAGGCAGGTCTGACGGTGCGGTACGTGGAAAAGCATCGCGCGGATGACTGGCTGTCAGGATACCTCAGCTGGCGCCTCGCTGACGGGCCGAGTGGCGAAGGGCCGGTGATTGAATACTCGGTCATGGACCGCGCGCTGACATCAAATGACCTGACCCCCTATGCCGTTCAACTGGTTCGTTCAACCAAGCTTCCCCTGTAAACTTGAAGACCGAAAAGGAATGCAACATGTGTGACCTCTGCGGAGATCCGGATCATACGATCCCTAGCGACAATGCTACCAGCAGTGGCAGCACTTCAGCGACCTCGGCTTCAAAACCCACCTACACGGTTGATCAAGTCGCGACCTATCTGACCCAAGGGTACTGGGAGGATACCGGGCGCGCGCAACGATCCTATGATGTGGAACCTGGCGGCCAAATCACAGTGAATCTGAATGGTCTGAATTCGGCAGGCCAAGCAACGGCACGAGAGGCGCTGGACAGCTGGACAGCCATAACGGGGATTGAGTTCGTTCAGAGCAGCTCGGCTCAGATCACCTTTGACGACAACCAGTCTGGTGCCTACGCAAGCTCCAGCATCAGTGGCAGCACCGTTCTAAGTTCACATATCAACGTTGCCAGCTCGTGGTCCGGCTACGGCGATTATTACTTGCAAACCTTCATTCACGAAATTGGCCATGCACTGGGGTTGGGCCATACCGGCAATTACAACGGTAGCGCCAGCTATGGGGCCGACGCGAATTTCGCCAATGACAGCTGGCAGATGTCGATCATGTCCTATTTCAGCCAGACCGAAAACACCTCGACCAACGCGTCTTATTCGTTCCTCGCCACAGCGCAACTGGCTGACATTGCGGCCGTCTATCAGCTGTACGGCACGCCGACGAATATCGAGACTGGTGATACTGTTTACGGTGACGGCGAAACCACCGGCCGTGTTGGAATGGACTTGACGAGCCGATGGTCTGTTGCGATCGTTGACAGCGGCGGGATTGATCTCATTGATCTGGGCTCGCGCGGCTATGACCAGATGCTGAACCTTGGCATAGAGACCTATTCCAATCTGAACGGCAAAATCGGCAATTTTTCCATTGCCCGCGGAACCGTGATCGAAAATGTGATCACTGGGTCGGGCAATGACACAATCATCGGCAATGATGCGGATAACCGGTTGGAAAGTGGTGCTGGCAACGACCAGATCGACGCCGGAGGCGGCAACGATATCCTGATTGGTGGCGCTGGTGCTGATCAGTTGACAGGCGGCAGCGGCGCTGACCGTTTTGTCTACAGCAGCTTGTCCGATGCAGGAGACACAGTCACAGATTTCGATTTGGTGGCTGGTGACCGCGTCGATCTCGGACAGTTGCTGCAAGATATCGGCTACGTCGGCACCACCCCTGTCACGGATGGGGTTGTGTCCCTGACGGCGGGGTCCGGTGGATCCTGGTTGGTGGTCACTCATAATGGCGTGACAACTCAGTTGGCGTTTCTGACCGGCGTCTCTGCCGATGCCAATGTGGCGGACATTATTGACAGCGGCGATACACCTCCGCCGCCACCGCCTCCGACACCCGTATCTGTCGATACCACTTATGCTTTCGACAATGATTTCACACGCTATTGGACGTCAGCTTTGGGACTGGTCACCGACCTGGACGGCGGCAACGATACCCTGGATCTTAGCGCTGTAACCTATAACACGCGGGTAACACTGGCGACCGGTGCGCAAAGCAAAATCGGCTCAAAGGTATTGACCATTGCAAACGGAACAGAGATCGAAAACATCATTTTGGGGCGGGGAAGGGATTCTGCTCACGGGAATGACACAGACAATCTGATCGAAGGCAATGGAGGTGCCGATCGTCTTTATGGTTTGAATGGAGCTGACACGCTGGACGGCGGTACGGGCTCTGACAAACTATATGGTGGTGAGGGCGATGACAGCCTGGACGGCGGCGAAGGCCACGATCTATTGGACGGCGGCGTTGGCAATGATGTGCTAAACGGTGGGGACGGTAGAAACCGGCTGATTGGCGGCGACGGTGATGACACTATCACAGCAGGCGAAGGTGACGACAGAATTGAAGCTGGTGAAGGCGGAAACAGCGTCGACGCCGGCGATGGACGAAATAAGGTCACCAGCGGCAATGGCGATGACACCATCGTAACGGGTTCCGGCGATGATAGGATCACCGCTGTTGGTGGGAATAACTTCATCAATGCCGGCGATGGCAAGAACCAGATCATAAGCGGCGCAGGCAATGATACCATCATAGCAGGTGCCAGAGATGACAAGATCACCGCCGGAGACGGAGACAATCACATCAACGCCGGCGGCGGGCGCAACCAGGTCGTAACTGGCAGCGGCAATGATACCATTGTTGGCGGCAGCGGCGATGACAGGGTCACCTCTGGCGAGGGTGACGACAATATCAATGCAGGTGAAGGCAGAAACCAGATCAAGAGTGGTGGTGGTAACGATATCATCACAACAGGCTCTGGACATGACAGAATTGACGCAGGCGATGGCGATGACATTATCAATGCCGGTAACGGCACCAACCAGATCAAATCTGGCAAGGGAAATGATGTGATCACCGCAGGCTCGGGCTCTGACAAAGTCGATGCCAGCGATGGGGATGATCTCGTCAATGTTGGCGACGGTAACAACCAAATCAAATCTGGCAGCGGCAACGATACGGTCATTACAGGCGATGGCGATGATAAAATTGACGCCGGAACCGGACACGATATTGTCAGTGCAGGCAATGGCAGAAACCAAATTAAAACAGGCGACGGCAACGACACAATCACCTCGGGATCGGGGGCCGATCGAATTGACAGCGGTGCCGGCCATGACAGCATCAATGCGGGTGACGGCGCTAATCAAATCAAAAGCGGTGACGGAGATGACTGGATCCAAACCGGAATTGGCAACGACAGGATCTACAGCGGCATCGGCAATGACACCCTAAGCACCGGAGACGGAAAGGACCAAATCTACAGTGGTCTTGGTGATGACGTGATTGATGCAGGCGCAGGTAATGACAAAATCCTCGCTGACGCAGGTAACGACACCATTGCGGGCGGAAGTGGTGTGGATCTGATTGATGGCGGTGCGGGCGACGACCGGATAGCTGGAGGGATTGGAGCTGATAACATCAAGGGTGGAAGTGGCGCTGATGTCTTTGTCTTCAACTCGCTTGATGAGGTTGGCGATACAATCAAAGACTTCTCTCTGAGCCAGGGCGATCTGCTGGAAATCACCGGCTTCCTGTCTGAACTAGGCACCGATCTAGAGGCAGCTCTTGCCAG
>MAAC01009860.1_pt1 | contig 15619 bp, 8 predicted proteins | sample 1115981 | NCBI WGS metagenome assembly MAAC01 (sample SAMN04961126, study PRJNA320927) | seawater metagenome | isolation source: sample BD02T64 sea water enriched with oil for 64 days | place: USA:Gulf of Mexico | collected 2013-07-27 | reverse complement strand
TCCGGTGCCTACAACGGTGTCTTCAGTTACGGCGGCATGCCCTATGCTGACGTTGAGAAAAGCCTGCGTTTATTTGCCAAAGATGTATTGCCCGAGCTGCGTAAAATGCCCGGCGAGCCTCTTTTAAAATAACGGCGTCGCAAAATTAAAAAAGGGCGCCTGTTGAGAGCGCCCTTTTTTAATGCCAGTGAGAATAGTTAAAGCCTACAAACAGGCCCTGAACGCCGGCGATTAATGCTCATCAAATTTCAAGATTCAGTAAGCACCATCGATACCACTTCCGTTAGCGGAGCCGATACATAGGGCTTAATTAAACAGCCTTTAAAGCCATAGTTTTTGTAATTTGCCATCACCGGATCATTGGAATAACCACTCGAAACAATCGCCTTTGCATGGGGGTCTAAGATAAGCAGCTTGTCGATGGTTTCTTTCCCGCCCAGCCCTCCGGGGATGGTGAGATCCATAATCACGGCATCAAAGGGGTGATCTAGCGCGATGGACTGCTGGTACAGCTCGAGTGCCTCATCACCATCGCAGGCAAGCGCAACTGTGTAACCACAGGCTTCCAGCATGCTCTGGGTAAGCTCCCGGATCATGGCATCATCATCCATGACCATAATTTTCCCCTCTCCTCGGTGTTCTTCGAGCTGGCGATGGTTATCGGCAACACGCTGTCGAGTAGCCGGCAAATAAATCGTAAAGGTCGTGCCCTGTCCAATCGTTGAATGGCATTCAATATGGCCGCGATGCTTGCGAATAATCGCGTGGGTAACGGCCATACCCAACCCACTGCCTTCCTGTTTCGTCGAAAAATAGGGATCAAATATTTTCTCAAGCAGCTCTGTGGGTATACCAACGCCTTCATCTCTAATAATAAGCCGCAAATAATCCCCAGGGCTTAAAGCCTGCAATTCAATCGCTGTCTCTGACTTAATATAATTTTCACAAAGGATATGGATGGTGCCACCCTCAGGCATTGCCTGGCGAGCATTGAGCACAATATTTTGCACCACCTGACCCACTTGCCCCTTATCGACAACAGCGGCCCACAATTCAACATCCTGATCAATGCGACAGGCGATACCCGAGCCCGTCAGTGTAAAATCCGCTGACTCGCGCACCAGTTCGCTAAGAGAGAGCGCTTCTATGATGGGTTCTCCACCTTTGGAGAAAGTTAGTAATTGCTGTGTCAGCTTGGTGGCACGAGTGGCTGCATTTTCTGCCGCTTCGAGTAGAGGGTATGCCGGGTGAGCGCCATCAATCTTGCCCCGTGCCAGGTTAATATTACCCATGATGCCGGTGAGAATATTATTGAAATCATGGGCGATACCGCCGGCTAAAATACCCACCGACTCCAGCTTTTTGGTTTTCGAAAGTTCAGCGTTGACCTTGTTCTCCAAAGTCACATCACGAAATACTAGAACCGTGCCGACAATGACACTGTCTCGATTATGAATGGGGGCGGCGCTATCGGCGATACTTATCTCGTTACCATCTCTTGAAATCAGGGCGGTATGGTTGGCCAGGCCAATAATACGTCCCGTTTTTAAGACTTTTTCTACAGGGTTTTCACAAACGTCTCGAGTTTGTTCATTGATAATATGAAAGACCTCACTTAAGGGCCTCCCCCTGGCTTCTTCAACCGTCCAGCCGGTAAGCGCAGACGATACTTTATTCAGCAAGGTCACCCTGCCATCCATGTCCGTGGCAATAACACCATCACCAATACTGTTGAGAGTGACGGAGAGTCGTTCTTTTTCTTGTTCCAGCTCTGAATACACCTCATTCAAATCTCGACGTAACTGCCATTTTTCAGCAGAGGAGTTCAAAGAGATCTGTAGTACCTTCGGATCTACGGGTTTTTGTAAAAAGTCAGCAGCCCCTAATTTTAAAGCCTCTACCGCACTATCAACATCACCATGGGCAGATATTATGATAATTTGTATATCTGGGTATTTACCTCTAACCAGACGAGACAGCTCAAGGCCATCCATTTCTGGCATGCGAATATCCGTGACCAGTATGTCGACCTTATTCGAAGCCATAAATTCAAGCGCTGCCATCCCCGACTCGGCAATAGCTATTTCAAAATTTTCTTTGCGCAAAGCATAGGCGAGGAGTGATGTGATCTTGGGTTCATCATCAACCAATAAAAGTTGCAAGTTTGCTTTATCTTTCATAATCAATACTCATCATCTTCTCAAGGAATGAGTCTCCGCTTAACACTGTAGCCCTATCATTTTTTAGAAATATTCCTGACATCTCACTCAATATTTTTTGACCTTGGAACGGGCATGCTGACCTTAAATAAACTGCCCTTGTTAACCTCGCTTGTTATCGCCATCGTAAAGTCGAATTCAGCCATCAAACTGTGAACAATTGACAATCCAAGCCCCGTCCCCTCGCCCACCGCCTTGGTGGTATAGAAAGGGTTTAAGCATTTTTCCAGCGCCTCTTCAGACATACCAATACCGTTATCTTCAACTTCCAGGACAACAGCACTCTGCTCCGCAGCACTATAAAGTCTGGCACTTATTTTCTTAGCATAGTTCTCCGGCTCAAGCATTGCGCGTTTATCGACGGCATAGCGGGCATTGGATAATAAATTAACCACTATCTGCTGAAACTTTTGGGGAATCACCAATACACTCGGCAGGCTCTGATCAACCTCCAGTAATAACTCGATACGATGCTGGTGGAATTGTTCTTTAAAAAACACCAGGCATTGATTGAACGGCTCAACAAGATCCGTATTGATCGCCTTACTATCATCATCACTGCGCGCATAGCTACGCATGTTGCCGATAATACCTGTTGCCCGTTCTATCTGTTCACGGATGTCCTCGGTGAAAGGAATTAGCTGCGAGGTGTCAACATCCCCGCCTTCAAGCTCATCCTGAATAATTCGCGAGGCTACCTGAATGATTTGCAGGGGCTGGCCCAACTCGTGGGCTATGCCCGTAGACAGCTCACCGAGGGACGCTAGCCGCGCCGCATGACTGAGTTCTAGCTGTTTCATCTGCAATTCTTTTGTACGTTCTTCAACCTTAAACTCTAACTCCCGATTCATCTTTTCGATGGTTTTTTGCGAGGCCATCGTTTCGTATAAGAGTTGGGAATTTTGCAGGGCAATGGCGGCCTGGGATGTCAGAACATCGGCATGGGCAATTTGACTTTCCGTAAACACCGCTTGCATCAGGTTATTTTCAAAATAGAGAACACCAATCACCCGTTGCTGAATCAGCAAGGGCAGACACAGCACAGAGCGCAACTGATGTTGCTGAACGTCTTCATTGGCAATGAACTCGCCATCGCCGACAGCATTGTCTAGCACCACTTTTTCTTTGGCATTGAGCACATAGTTAGCGATGGCTATACAGAGCTTATCCGTATTGAATATTTCCTGCTGATGATAGATAAGATCCACAGTCTCATCTTTTATCGCCTTAATATAGGGCCTTAAGTGATGTTCACTGACAATTAATAAATACCCTGTTTTAGCACCTAATCGAGCCATTACCGAGCTGAGAATGACCCCCATTAATTTATCCTGGTCAAGCTCAGAGGTTATTGTTGCTACTGCCTCAAGCAAAAAACGGGTGTCCAGGGCCTCGTCAATATCCTCACTCGTCAGCCCCGGCGTGGCGAATTCACGCTCGAGGTTTTGGAGTACAGGCGGGCGCAGGCCTTGGGTAGAATGGGCCACTCGATTGAGCACACCACAAACCTCGTACAGGAGATTGGCGCGATAACAATAAGCCTCGCTAGTGTGATGATTTTGCCTTGCCAGGTATTGATAGAAGCGTTCATTCAAAAAGGCCTCGAGTAGTATGTAGTCCTGCTCATTGGCACTATCTATGGCCTCTAAATAAGCAGATCTTATGGTTTTAAAATCACCGTCTACAACGGTTATTTCGGCTTCAATTAATGCCAAATAGGGTCTCAGCATCGGGCCGAGCGAGGTGTGCTCCCTGATATGCAGCAACTGGGCTTGCCAAGCCTTTTCACGACCATTATGCAGGTCAACCAGGCATTTAAAGACCCTCCATATTTCTTCCATAACCGAGGAGGAAACTGAAACAAGGAAAGGCTCGGCCCGATCGAGAAATTGCTCCGCCCGGACATGCTGATGCTGGTAAAAAGCAATGGCAGCACTCAAGGTGTAGTAAGTCACCAAGGCTAAGGGCTCATCTAATTGGAGCCACTCTTCGATTTTATGGGCCGTGCTTGAGTCATCCCCATCAACCGCCCCCGGTGCCAATAAAGGGCGCAAGCTCAAGCCCAAGGCTTCGTCAATGGCTAATGGGGAGGCAAGATTTGAATCCTTAAATAAACGCTGGTTTTCTTCAATATTTTTATTCAGCAAACGAAAGTCATCACCCTGAACAAAGGCATACCAATAGTCCATACACTGGGCAAAGCCGCCGTAGCGTAGCTCACCACAGCGAATACCCTCGATGGCTGTTGCCTGGCAATAGCCACGCACATCGGTACTAGGACGCGTTAAATGCAGCGTCGACCAGGCCAGAGAAACCATCGCTTTTACCGAGCCAAAGGTATTGGCGTACTGCTTGACTAATTTCAGCGTTGCCAGCTCATACTTTCGGGTCAGTAGATAGCGGTCATCCTGGTAGACACAATAGGCCATGTTGGCCATGGCATAGGCGGTGAATTCACTCAGGCCCTGCTCGGCTGAAAAGCCCAGCGAGCGTATGGAGATCAGGCGTGTTAAATCTATCCTCCGTGCAAAGTAGAAAAAACCACCCATTTCTCCATACAGCTGGTGAATCAGAATGGCGCGTCGCTCTGTCACCGGGGGCATATCCAGTGTTTCTTGCCAGATATTGCGCCCCTCCTTATGTAAGTCATCGTAAGTGACAAGGATTTCCGCTTCAATATCTGCCTCGGTCACTGGCAAGCCAACGCCCAATAAAGCAAGAGCCTCGCTACCTGCCGCAATGGCGGCAGGTAAATCGCCCAGGGTGGCTATAGCAATGGCCTGTTCATACAAAAAATCGGCCCTGTCCAGATCAGTGCGCAAATAGGGCAGTGAGGCATTGACGATGGTATTGGCTCTTTCCTGTTCACCATTAATCAGTGCTGCACGGGCCAGGTTTTTATGCAGAGCGAACATAAAACTGTAATCGCTTTGCCAGATATCATCAGGGCATAGCGCCAGGCTCTGGCTCAGGTAGTGTAAACAGGCGTCAAGTGCCAGGCTTTTCATCGCAACGACACCGGCACGATAATTGAACCTGGCTTCAGTGAGACGCTCTGCAACACTATCACCTGCCATTCGGCCAGCCGCCAGGTGCTCAACAATGGAAAACAACAATGCGGCCGGGAGTGCGACCTCAGGATTGTCTTTGAGAAGCACCTCACTGCGCTCAATATAAGTGTTCGCAATTCGACGATGGCACTGTGCCGTCTCATCAGCCTTCAGAAAATCAGCAGCGGCGGCCTGTATATGATCGTGAAAGAAGTACCAGTCGTCTTTTTCTTCCAGCAGGATGCGTTGCGCAAAGACCTCCTGTAACTGACTCCTCAGTGTCGCCAGAGGGAGCTGAGCAATATCGGCCAAATCTTCTGCTTTAAACTGGGCACCCAGCAATGCAGCTGTGGCGAGATACTTGCGAATTTCGCCGGGAAAATCGATCAACTTCTCAACAAATATATGGGTCAGGTTCGAGGGGATATCGAGCCCAAGCACGCCATTATCGTCCCACGACCAGCGCCCTTCTTCCGACAGATAAATACGCTTATTGTGGTGTAACCAGCGTAAGCTTTCACCGATATGCAGAGGGTTGCCACCCGTAATGGAGTAGATTCTCTGCGTTAAAGCCTCGGTGTGAGTGGGCGAAGTACTCAATATATAAGCCACCATTTGATTGGTCGCAACGATATTCAGGGGCTCTATCTGCAGGTTTAGCAAGGGCTGAGAGCTCTTCGCTAGTCGTTTTCCCAAGTGGTTTATGCGGTGTTCTCGCCCCACTTCGTTGCTGCGAAAGGCACCAATAATCAACAGATAGGGGTGACTGGCGGGCTGGTCGCAGAGCAATTCCAACAGATCGAAGGTCGCATCATCACACCACTGAACATCATCGACAAAAAGCACCAGGGGATGTTCTTTGCTACAGAGGCAGGCAATAAAGCGACTAAAAAGAGCATTAAAACGATTGCGCGCATCATTCGCCGCCAGCTCTTGTACATCAGGCTGGTCGCCAATGATTTTTTCTAATTCGGGGACTAAACGGCTTAGCAATTGCCCGCTCAGACCCACCGCATCCAGCATACGCCGACGCCAGTAGGCAATACGATGACTATCTTCGGTTAAAATTTGGCGAATCAAACGACTGAACGCACTGACCAGCGCACTGTAGGGCACATGGGATGAAAACTGATTAAACTTGCCAGAGGTAAAGTAGCCATGACGCGCGACGATTGGCATCTCCAGCTCTTGTATCAGCCGGGTTTTACCCATGCCCGACAAGCCTGCCACGGTGACAATACCCAGTTGACCACTGCAAACCCCCTGATAGGCCTCCAGCAATTGCCGCTGTTCTTGCTCACGCCCCAGCATGATTGATGGAATCGTAATCTGGTAATTTGTTTCCTGCTGGCGCAATAAGAATTCAGGAATGACAAACTCGTTATTGTTCTCACCACGACTTTCAAGCGTTGACAAACAGCGCTGCAAGTCGGCACGCAGGCCCACCGCGCTCTGATAGCGTTTATCCGCTTGCTTATGTAAAAGCATAGCGACGATGTCACTTAAGATTGCCGGGCAAGTGCTGTTGTGTTCAATAATGGGCCGGGGCTGCTCTGCCAGATGGGAGTGGATAATCGTCAGTGGATCCGTCGACAAAAAAGGCGGGGTTCCGGTCAGGCACTCGTACAGCACGATACCCAGAGAGTATAAATCACTGTAATAATCCACCGAGGTCAAAATTCGCCCGCTCATTTCAGGGGCGACATAGGGCAGGGTTTCACGACAATAATGGGGATGATTAACAAACTGGCTAAGTGACATTGCATCGATAATTTGCACTTCGTCGCGCAGCTGTATGCGTATCGGGTTTTCACGAATCAAAATATTATTGGGTTTAATGGCCTTGTGCAGCAATGCCGCGCGGTGGCGTATCACCAGGCAGTCTGCCAGAGCAATAGCAATTTCAAGTACCGTTCTGATGTCGAGCTGCTCTCGCTCTGCCAACCAGGCGCGCAACAACTCGCCTTCCGGATAAGCCTGGACCAGTTGTAAATGACCGCTGCTAGCTATCTGTAATTCGGGAATTGGCAGGCTGGGCAGGTCTAAATGTTTAAGGTGTTTAATTTGTTGTTCGAGGTGTTCTTGCAAGCCATCGACTCTAAACAGCGGACGTATTTGCTTGATTAACAGGGGCTTGTTAGTGCGGGCTTCATGAGCGAGATACACTTCTGCAGACAGGCTTTCACCCAGTTTGTCGGCACTGTCCCAATCAAATTGTTTATATGAGATTGACATATCAAGAGACCTTTTTTATTGCTATTCTCAACAATAAAATTAATCGAATTGTTATTATTTTAGTCCATAGTACACCGAAATCGCACATTCTCCACGACAGGCTATTACCCTCAACAACGGCGAGCAGTAAAATGAACCCCGACAGCGACACAACGACCTTCCCGACCCTCTACATACCCCACGGTGGCGGCCCCTGCTTTTTTATGGACTGGACGATGGGGCCTGCCGATACCTGGCACAAAATGGAACACTGGCTGCGTGAACTGGCTGACTCTATTGGCGCCAGACCTCGCCAGATCGTGGTCTGCTCGGCTCACTGGGAGGGCGATAACATACAGATTAATTCCAGCTCCAAGCCGGCACTTATTTATGATTACCACGGCTTCCCCCCTCACACCTACCAGCTTGAGTATCCCGCACCGGGGTCGCCACAACTTGCCGAGGAGATTCAAAACTTACTCAATAGTGACGGTATTGAAGCCGGTTTCGACACCGAGCACGGACTCGATCACGGGGTATTTATTCCCTTTAAATTAATTTATCCCGAGGCCGATATTCCGATTGTGCAAATTTCCCTACGTCGCGACCTTGATCCCGCCCACCATATTGCCGTCGGTCGTGCACTGTCGCCGCTGCGCCAGCAAGGCACATTAATTGTCGGCAGCGGTATGAGTTATCACAATATGCAGGGGCTGATGACTCCCGGCAATGACAAACCCGATGCTCTGCAATTCGATCATTGGCTAAGAGGTGCTTGCGCCAATACGGCCGGTGAACGAGAACAGCAGCTTTGTGACTGGCAGAGTGCACCTGCCGCTCGTGAGGCACACCCGAGAGAAGAGCACCTATTACCACTGTTGGTTGCCGCCGGTGCGGCTGGGGATGATGCCGGGGTCGCCATCTATCAAGATCAGGTTCTGGGTGCACAGGTATCGGCGATACAATTTGGGCAATCCCTAGCAGGTTGTTGAAATTCGCTGAATCGAGCCAGACACAAGGCAAAATCAAGCGAAAAAGCGGAGTTTACTCGTGTAAATGAGCACTTTGAGCTTGGTTTTAACGCAGTAGATGGCCGAGTCAGTAGAATTTCAACGGCCTGCTATCGAGCCATTAAGCTTTTTTGGCAGGTCTTTAGCTGAGGGTTTAAATACTTTTAGTGCCGTTTTAAATAGAAGCACCTCAGACTCTTGTTCGCCCGCATAACGCGCACTTTCATAAAGCCCCGTTAAATGCTCAACCGAACCGGCAAGACTCGGGGCTTGCAAACTAATACGCTGGGCATAGTCACGGGCACCCTCTCCCGCCTGTCGCGGTAAACCCATTTTGTCTAAACGCGCGCAATACTGTAGAAATAGACGGTCGAGCTGATCCCGTGTATTTTTTTCCCGACTTAAATACAGCATGATGAAGATGGGTAAGAGCGCAATAGCGCCGGCCAACAATAAAAACACCGCGATGCGCTGCGGGTTAATAGATCCCAACAGGCCCATGAGGAAGTCGTTCTGCATATTCTCATAGCCCAGCACCCACTTGGCCCAGGCGTAGTCCAGGGAATCCAGCTTTAAACGCAGTGTATTGAGCCATTGGATATGCCGCATGCGCTCCAGCGCAAAGGGTGAGGCCGATAAAAAACCGTCCTGCTCGCCGAACAGTTCGGCGAAACTCATTTCAATGCGCTCGGGCGCTACGGCCGCCGTGGGATCAACCCGCAACCAGCCACGGCCCTCGAGCCACACCTCTGCCCAGGCGTGGGCATCGTATTGGTGGACTAATAAATAGTTTTCGGTGGGGTGGCGTTCCCCGCCCTGATAACCCACCACCACGCGAGCAGGCACCCCTGCGGCACGCATAAAAAACACAAAACTACTGGCATAAAATTCACAAAATCCTTTTTTTGTATCCCAGAGAAATTCATCTACCGTGTGTTTACCCAATGCCGGAGGGCTCAAGGTATAAATAAACTCCTGATTAAATAATCCCAGCAAGCGATTAATCAGTGCCGCTGTATCGGGTGTTTGCTCGCGCCACTGTTGGGCGGTTTCAATGGTTTTTGGGTTGTAGCCAGCGGGCAGTGCCAACTCTAATTTATGGCGCCAGCCAGCCAGGCTTTCCGGTTCCAGTTGGTTATCGAGCCACGATTTAACCGAGTACTGTAACTTGCCGTTCACGGGGCTCTTGTTAACCAGACGAAAATCCCGACTTAGGCCTACCGTGGGCGACTGCGCAAGCGGTGTCGACAGCGCAAACAACCAGGGGCTATTCGTTGCTTCCAGTGTGACACGATAGGAAAGTGGCTCGCCTCGGCGCTTAATCACCCTGTCCCAGGCCGCTAATTTCTGGCCAGACCACTGTAGAAAACGACCATCGTTATAACCCCAGGGGGCTTGTTGCTCCCAACGCCGGCCATCAAAACCGGAGAACACCAGGCCACGCCAATAAAGCTGACTTTGCTCGGGAATCGGCCCATCAAATTCTACACGAAAAGCGATTTTGCCACTGCGCCCCAGCTTGGTCATATCACCGGGGGACATGCTGTCACTCACCCCAGTGGTTCCACCGTTCTGTTGCGGCACCGCCCACAGGGAGCCAAGACGCGGCATAACAATAAACATCACCAACATTAAGGGAATGGCCTGCAGGGTTATCGCCAGTGCCGTGCCCAGTGCTGTTGTCGGACGACTCTGTTCGGCCTCGCCATGCATGGCCACTAGCGCCGCTGTCACGGGTAACAGAGCTGCTAGCACCAGCAAGCTACTAACAATAGTCGTTGAAAACAGGCTCTGTAGAATAATAATCAGGTAGGAAAGATAGAGTAGCACCAGGGCATCCCGCCGGTGGTGAATCTCCAACAACTTCAGCACATAACCCGTGAATAACAGGGCCACCATGGGCTCCAGGCCATTCATGCGCCCATAGTGTAAAAACAAACCGCCGGCACAGGCTCCGGCCAGACTCCATTTCAGCAAGCGGCCCGGCTGACGCCAGCGCTCACGGTAGAGCTGGATTTGCCACAGAACCGCGATAATGCCCGACAGCGCCACCCAGGGGGGCAGGTGCTCGAGATGAAGCCCTATACTGATAACCACACTCACCAGCAACCAAAATAAACAGTCCCTGGGGATTTGCCAAAGCGGCCTCATAGCAGCTTAGCCGCGATTTTAGGCTGTTCAAACAAGGCTAATTCACGCAATACCGCATCGCGGTGAGCGCGACCTGTACCGGGTGCCAATTCAAGACCCGGCAGGCGCAGACCATAAGTCTGTGAGGTTTTACTAAGGCCTAAGGCCCAGGCACAAAGACGGGACAAGCGAGCCTCTTTGTCCATACTCGACAATACCTCCCAGTCGAGCCAAAGCTCATCGTCGATGGCATCCGCGTAATGCTTAGTTTGCAAACCCTGCTCCCGGGCATATTGCTTCCAGGCGATATGGCGCAGAGATTCACCGAGACGATATTTTTCCAGGCCGACAAAATCTTCGCTACCGCTATTATGGGCAATATAATTCTGCGGCGGGGGCTTGTCACCCAGCCCTGCCGTCGCCTGCGGTGGCAAGGGCGCATCGATGGCCTTGGGATAAACCAGCGCCGCTGTATCAAATTGCAAATAGGTCCAGACTTTTAATAAACCCAGGGGATAAACACTGCGCACCGTAATCCGCTGAGCTTGAAACCAGCCCCGCTGTGTTACTGGGATAGAGAGATAGACCGCTTTGATTTCACTCCCAGCCAGGGACTCAACAATTGGGTCAACACCGGGATGGGAAAATTCAATGCTATAGCGTGAACGCTTACCAGTCTGGCTCAATAAATATTCAAACTCGGCGGTGTCACCGGCAAAGCCCGGTGTCGCCTTACCGCCTTCAATCTGCAGACCCGATAAGTTTAAAAAGGTGTGAAAAACGCCGATAACGAATAGTGAAGCCAGCAAAAATGTAAAACCAAAAACCAGGTTATTTTCGAAATTGGTGGCAATTAACCAGAGCAGAATGAGCAGGGCGAAATAGAAAAACCCAACGCGGGTAGGGAAAATAAAGAGTTTACGATTGTCGAGTCTGACTTTTTTAAGCGGTGGCAAGCGCCGGACTATCCATTGCTGGTAGCGATGATTAATTGCCTGGCGCCAGCCTTTGTTCATTAGTAAATAATGTTCACGTCAGTTTAAATGATATCGACCGCATTCAAGGTCTGCTGAATGAGGTTCTCGGCCCGATGCTCGCCACCACTGACCGGTAAACGGTGGGCACAAACCGGAGCAAAGACAGCTTGAATATCTTCCGGTATCACATAGTCCCGGCCATCCATTAAAGCCCATGCCCTGGCACTTTTCAGTACCGCCATGCCGCCGCGCGGAGAAATACCATACTCGATATCGGCATTATTGCGGGTAAATTGCAGCAGGCGTTGTAAATAGTCCACCAAACTATCGGACACTTTAACGCGATTGACGGCCCCCTGAATGGCCTCTAACTGAGCCGGCGTTATACCCCGGTTTAATTCAGCGAGCTTTAATCGTGGGTCAGCACCCGATAGCAGCTGGCGTTCAGCGTCCGGGTCCGGATAACCCAGACGCAGGCGCATTAAAAAACGATCGAGCTGAGATTCCGGTAGTGGAAAAGTCCCCGATTGAGAAACGGGGTTTTGCGTGGCAATCACATAAAAAGGTTTCGGTAGTTGGCGGGTTTCACCTTCAACACTGACCTGCCCCTCCGCCATGGCTTCCAGTAATGCGCTTTGGGTTTTCGGCGTGGTGCGGTTAATTTCATCCGCCAACACCAGCTGATTAAATAAGGGGCCAGGGTGGAATTCAAAAGCCGCTTTGTTTCTGTCGTAAACCGACACGCCAATAATATCGGCGGGCAGTAAGTCGCTAGTAAACTGCACGCGGGTATAGCTCAAACCGATTGCAGCGGCGAGGGCCTGGGCCAGTGTGGTTTTACCCATGCCTGGTAGATCTTCGATTAATAAGTGACCACCCGCATAAAGACACGCCAATGCTAAACGCACCGCATGTTGTTTGCCAACCAGCACGCTTTCGACACGCTCGACAATAGTTTCGGTTATTTGTTGGCTTTGCTTAGTCAAAATAGTTTCGTCAAAACAAATCACTCAAAATAGTTGACTCAAATTTACTCACTAAACGTTAGCACTCGTTCAAATACACAAAAAGCGAAAGAATAGGATAGCCTTTGCTCAGGATCGTCGGAGGCACGGATGCCGACACCGAGCGTACAGGGAAGTATTTACAGTGAGTCATGAGCAATGGTTATCCTTTTCTCATGACTCGCTAATAAGTGCCAGACCCCGCTGTAAATCCGCTTTAATATCTTCAATCGCTTCAAGGCCAACGGCAACACGAATCAAGTTTTCGCTAATACCCGATTCCGCTTTATCTTCGGCGCTGAGTCGACCATGAGTGGTCGTCGCCGGGTGAACGATAGTGGTCTTGGCGTCGCCAAGATTCGCCGTTAGGGAAAGAATGCGCGTGCTGTCGATCACTTGCCAGGCTTGCTCGCGCTCACCAACGACGCGAAAAGACAGGACACCGCCAAAGCCACTTTGCTGCAGGGCCGCTAATTCGTGGCCGGGGTGGCTTTCCAGTCCGGTGTAAAATACCGTTTCTACACTGGGCTGCTCATCAAGCCAGCGCGCCAGTTTCAACGCACTGGCACTGTGGGCCTCCATGCGCAGACGCAAGGTCTCGAGACCTTTGAGAAAAACCCAGGCATTAAAGGGGCTCATGGTCGGCCCAGCGGAGCGGACAAAACCCAGTACTTCGTCCATTAATTCACTGCGCCCCAGGGCGACACCACCCATGCAACGGCCCTGGCCATCGAGGTATTTAGTGGCGGAGTGAATAACAATATCGGCACCCATTTCGAGGGGCCGCTGTAGGGCCGGGGTGCAAAAACAATTGTCGACCACCAGTAACACATCGTGGCGTTTTGCCAGTGCTGATAAAGCAGCGAGATCACCGACCTCACACAAAGGATTAGAGGGCGTTTCGAGAAACAGCAACTTTGTTTCGGGGCGAATCGCCGCCTCCCAAGCGGATATATCTGTTAAAGGCACAACACTGGTTTCAACGCCAAACTTACCGAGAAACTTGTTCAGTAGTACCGTGGTGGTGCCAAATACACTGCGTGAACAAACAATATGATCGCCACTTTTCAACAGGGCCAGGCAGGTGCTGAGAATCGCAGCCATGCCCGATGATGTGGCCACCGCCTGCTCTGCTCCCTCTAACGCCGCAATGCGATCTTCAAAGGTACGAACTGTGGGATTAGTGTAACGAGAGTAAACGTTGCCTGGCTGTTCACCACTAAAGCGCGCTGCAGCCTCTGCCGCGTTGGCAAAGACATAGCTCGAGGTCGTGTAAATGGCCTCGCTGTGCTCGCCTTCCATCGAACGTCGCTGCCCTGCCCTAACGGCCAGGGTGTCAAGCATGGCGCCTGCCAATGGGTCGTCTAAATAGTCATCTGTCAGCTCGTTCATTTAGTGTATTCCCGCCGAAGAGTTGTGTAAGCCAATCACTTCCGGTGAAGCACCGGCTGCCTTTTCCTGCTTGGCATTCTCACTGCGAGCCACCGCCAGTTGATTTAAATACGCGTCATCGACATCGTTGGTGATGTATTCGCCGGTAAACACCGCACAATCAAATTGCTTGATATTGGGATTACCCTCCATGCCGCTGGCAATCAAATCCTCAATATCCTGATAAATCAGCCAATCGGCACCGATAAGCTCTGCCACCTCGTCGACACTGCGGCCGTGGGCAATCAGCTCGCTGGCCGTGGGCATGTCGATGCCATAAACATTCGGGTAGCGCACCGGCGGCGCCGCTGAAGCCATATAAACCTTATTGGCACCGGCATCTCGGGCCATTTGAATAATTTCACCGGAGGTGGTGCCGCGCACAATGGAATCATCGACCAGCAGCACATTCTTACCCTGAAACTCCAACTTCACCGGATTGAGTTTTTGCTGCACCGATTTCCGGCGCTGCTTCTGCCCCGGCATAATAAAGGTGCGACCGATGTAGCGATTCTTCATCAGGCCTTCGCGAAATTTAACACCCAGCTTTTCGGCCATGGCCTGGGCCGACACACGGCTGGTATCGGGCACCGGAATAACCACATCGATGTCGTGATCGGGCCGTTCGCGCAGTAGTTTAGCCGCCAGTTTTTCACCCATGCGCAGGCGTGCCTTATAGACCGATATATTGTCGAGCAAGGAATCGGGACGTGCGAAATACACCTGCTCAAAAATGCAGGGGGCTAGCTCAGGATTTTCGGCGCATTGCTGGGCGTGGAAGTTGCCGTCAGCATCAATGTAAATGGCCTCTCCGGGGGCGACATCCCGCTCCAGCTCAAAACCCAGCACATCGAGGGCGACACTTTCGGAGGCGACCATATATTCATAACCCGCATCGGTGCGACGTTTGCCAAACACCAGGGGACGAATACCGTAGGGGTCGCGAAAGGCAAACAGCCCGTAACTGGCGATCATGCCGACCACGGCATAGGCGCCACGACAGCGGCCGTGAACACGCGACACGGCGGCGAAGACGTCGGCCGGTTGGGGTTGCAATTTACCCTGTAGCTGTAATTCATGGGCGAAGACATTAAGCAAAATTTCTGAATCGGAATCGGTATTGACATGGCGTAGATCCGATTTAAAGACGTGCTCAGACAATTCAGTCGAGTTCGTTAAATTGCCGTTGTGAGCCATGCAAATGCCGTAGGGCGAGTTGACATAAAAGGGCTGTGCCAGAGAGGGCCCAGAACTGCCGGCCGTGGGATAACGCACATGACCGACACCCATGGGGCCGAGTAATTCCTTCATGTGGCTGCTTTTAAAAACATCGCTCACCTGGCCAATATTTTTACGCTGATGCAACTGACCATTCTTGCAGGTCATGATACCCGCTGCGTCCTGGCCACGATGTTGCAGCATAATTAATGCATCGTAGAGCTGCACATTCACATCACTTTTACCGACAATTCCAACCACGCCACACATCGTAGGCTTCCTCTAAAAAAGCTGTTTAATCAAAGTAGAAACTGCGGCTGCAGCCTCTCGCGCCCAATCTTCAAAACGTAAGAATTGAGGAATGAG
>MAAC01014894.1_pt1 | contig 15626 bp, 10 predicted proteins | sample 1115981 | NCBI WGS metagenome assembly MAAC01 (sample SAMN04961126, study PRJNA320927) | seawater metagenome | isolation source: sample BD02T64 sea water enriched with oil for 64 days | place: USA:Gulf of Mexico | collected 2013-07-27 | reverse complement strand
AAGGAAAAGACACTAACAACATGACATACCCAGCCATAGCAGGGTTGAATGGGTTATGGCCTAGTCCACCATAAAGCTGCTTAACAATGACAATAGCAAACATTGTTCCAATAACTGAGATCCACCAAGGGGCCAACGCTGGTAAGCAGATGCCGAGTAACAAGGCGGTTAAAAATGCACTACCATCAAATAATTCATGGGAAATATTTTTTTTGCGTAGCGACAGTACAGTAAATTCACAAATAATTGCTGTTGTCATGGCTAAGCCAATGTGAATTAAATTTCCCCAACCAAAAAAATACCACTGGGCTAAAACGCCAGGCAGGGCTGCGTATATCACCAGACGCATTAAGTTAGGTGTTTTTGTGTGGTTATGGTTATGTGGTGAACTTGCTATCCAAAATGCCATTATTTATATCGACTCGTCGGGTTGTTTCGCTGATAAATGTCTATTCGAGTTTGTTTTTCTTTACTCATACCTTATACGCTATCTTGGTCATTTTGTTCAATCATGCTGGCTTCTTTTAGTTTTTTCCTCGCCTTAGCTTTAGCAATCGCCGCCGCTATTTTTGCTTTTTTATCATCAGAATTTATTGTCTTTTCAGCCGAAGTATTTTCGGTGGTTTTTTCTATGTCTGAAGCTTCAGCTGATTTACCGAGTTTCTTCGCTTTGGCTTTAGCAATGGCGGCGGCTATTTTTGCTTTTTTATCGTCTAAGTTTACTGTTTTCTCGGTAGAAGTATTTTCGGTAGTTTTTTCTATGTCTGAAGCTTCAGCAGATTTACTGAGTTTCTTCGCTTTAGCCTTAGCAATGGCAGCGGCTATTTTCGCTTTTTTATCATCAGGACTCACTTGCTCAGTTGAAGCAGCTTTTTCTTCTACTACTTTATCTACCGTCTCATTACTACTTAAAGGTTTCTGAGCCGCTTCTTCTTTAAGTTTTTTCTTTGCTTTGGCTCGAGCAATAGCGGCTGCGACTTGAGATTTCTGGTCATCAACTGTCTCTGTAGCTAAATCAGCTTGTGTAACCGGTGTGTTTGTTTGGTCTTGACCTTGTGAGGCTTTTTTGGCTTTCACACGCGCTAGCGCAGCAGCAACCGCTGATTTAGCACCAGTGGCTTCAGGTGTCGCTTTGTTCATGGCAGCTTTACGCGCAGCCGCCGCTTTTTTATGTTTCTCTTGTCGTGCAACTTTTTCTTTTTCTAAGCGTAACTTACGTGCTTCAAAGCGAACTTTAGCTTTTTCGGCTTTCAAATCTAATTGCTGCTGCTCACGTATCTCGGCTTTAGCAATACGGTAGTAATGCACTAAAGGAATTTGACTTGGGCATACATAGGCGCAAGCACCACAATCGATACAATCACTTAAGTTAAGTTTTTCTAATTGTGAGTAATCCTTGGCTTTTGCACTCCATTGCAACTCTTGCGGGAGTAATTGGCTAGGACAAACATCGCTACATTGACCACAACGTATACATTCAACTTCTTTATTTTCTTTTTCAAACGCACTCGGCATTTCAATTTTACTGGGTACTAGGATACAGTTACTGGTTTTAACAATAGGCACTAGTTCACTAAAGACACTAAAGCCCATCATTGGGCCGCCCATGATCACTGGCTGCTTTTCATTCTCGATATCTTGCACACCACATTGTTCAAGCAAGAAATTAACTGGCGTACCAAGTAATGCCCAAACATTTTGTGGTTTATTTAATGCCTGCCCAGTAACGGTAACAACACGACGAATAAGAGGAGTGTCATGCCTAACTGCTTCATTTATAGCAAAACAAGTGGCTACGTTTTGCATTATAATGCCGTCATGAATAGGCAATCGTCCTGATGTGACCTCTTGCCCTGTTAAAATTTGAATCAGTTGCTTCTCACCACCCGTTGGGTACTTGGTAGGCACGATGCAAACTTTAATTTTTTCAATAGCCGCGGTGGCTTGTTGTAGTGCTTTAATTGCCTTAGGTTTGTTATCTTCTATAGCAATTAAAATAATGGTAGGGGTTAATAGTCTGTCAAGAATCTTTATGCCATCTGCAATAGCGACACTTTGCTCCATCATTAACAAGTCATCAGCCGTGATATAAGGTTCACATTCTGCGCCGTTAATGATAAGAAATTTAATCTCGGGTTTCCTGTTTACCTTGATATGGGTAGGAAAACCAGCGCCACCCATGCCAGCAATGCCAGCATCAGCAATTTTTTCAATTATTTCATGGTTAGATAATTTTTCTAAATCAGGGCAAACGTCTCTTTTACGCCAAGTGTCTTCGCCATCTACATCAAGGAAAATACACAATTGACTCAAGCCAGAAGGGTGGGCAATGACTGACATTTTAATTGCATTGATAGTTCCACTAGTCGGTGCATGAATTGGCACTACCATAGGGTTTGTACTTAACGTAAGGGCTTGCCCTTTTAATACATGTTCACCGATGCTAACCAGTAAATCACCTTCTCGACCGATATGCTGTTGCAGCGGGATTATTAACTGCTTTGGTAAAACAAGCTGTTTGATAGGTTTGTTTGAAGTGAAGAATTTTTGTTCTGGGGGATGAATGCCGCCATGAAAATCCCAAAAATGTCCACGCGTGATACGCTGTATTACTGATTCCACCATACTCTCCTAATCCAGTTGCTTTACTGGAATACTGGTTAAATCCCATTGCCAATTATGAATAGTATCTGGCAATTCACGCATTTCAATACAATCTACTGGACAGGGAGCAACGCATAAGTCACAACCAGTACATTCATCTATGATAATGGTATGCATCTGCTTTGCTGCGCCGATAATGGCATCTACAGGACAAGCCTGTATACACTTAGTACAACCGATACAATCTTCTTCAATAATAAAAGCAACCTTAGGGCGATTACTTTTTGAGGCATCGCCCTGAACATGGCTATCATCAATAGGTTGTACTTCAACGCCCATTAAGTCAGCTATTTTCTTGATAGTATCTTCGCCGCCTGGTGCACATTTATTGATGGCCTCGCCATCGGCAACGGCTTGAGCATAAGGCTTACAACCAGGGTAGCCACACTGACCACATTGAGTTTGAGGAAGTAGGGCATCAAGCTGGTCAACAATGGGATCAGCGTCGACTTTAAAATGTACGGAAGCAAAACCGAGTAGGGCACCAAAAATGGCAGCAATACTGCCTAAAACAAGAATGGCAAGAAGGATGTTCATGTTAAATTTTCACCAAACCGGTAAATCCAAGGAAAGCTAATGACATTAAACCAGCGGTTATCATCGCAATTGCAGTACCTTTAAAAGGGGCTGGAACATCAGCATTTGCTAATTTTTCACGCATGGCAGAAAACATGATTAATACTAAGGAGAAACCTAGCGCGGCACCAAAGCCATAAATAATGGATTCAAAAAAGCCATGCTGTAGCCTTAAGTTTAGTAAGGCAACACCGAGTACTGCGCAGTTTGTGGTGATCAGCGGTAAGAAAATACCTAATAAACGGTAAAGGCTGGCACTGGTCTTATGAACAACCATTTCAGTAAACTGTACAACGACGGCAATCACCAAAATAAAGCTCATGGTGGTAAGGTATTCAAGATTTAGAGGCACAAGCAGGTAGGTAGTGACTAAATAACTTAGCAGCGAGGCTAAAGTCATCACAAAAACAGTGGCGAATGACATGCCTATAGCTGTTTCAGTACGGGAAGAAACGCCCATGAAAGGGCACAGGCCAAGAAACTGCACTAAAACAAAATTGTTTACGAGTACAGTGCCAACGAGTAGTAACAGGTAATCAGTCATTTACTTTAAAGGTCATTAAGTTATTTATGATAATAATGTCGCTATTATCCGTGTTTTTACATTATTTAACAACACACCTGTAGTAGGGGTATTACGCTTTTATTCGTTTTCTTTGCTTTGTAATAACAAATGGGACTTGTGTAAAAAAGCCGAATGCGTTTAATTCATTCGGCTTCAACAGTATTAATTATTGATTCAATTATAGTTGAGCAGGTTTTCCAACATAATAGCCCTGACAACCATCAATAAATAATTTTTCTAAGGTGTGTTTCTCTTCTTGGCTTTCGACACTTTCAGCTAATACGCTAATGCCAAGTCTATGGGCTAAATCAACCATTAAGCGTAAGAAATATTGATTGTTTTTATCATCATCAATATCACGGGTATAAGAGCTGTCCATCTTAATGTAGTCAGGTGTCAAGTCTCTAAAGAACTTAAATGAAGTTAAGCCAACGCCAAATCGCTCTACAGTAACTCTTGAGCCTACGCGGTGTAACATGTCAACTAAGCGCTTAGCCTTTTTAATGTTTTGCTGTAGACCAAGCTCTGATATTTCAAAGACTAATCGAGAGGCTGCACTTGGTTCGCGCAGTAATTTACGTTCTAGCCAGATCATAAAGTGCTCGTTATTAATACTGCGTGGACTAATGTTGATGCCATAGCTACTTTCTAGCATATTTTTACTGGTTATTTCTTTAATTGCAGTATCGATGATAAGTCGATCAACGTCGGTTATTTTGTCTAGTTTTTCTGCCATAGCAATAAATGTGGAGGTAGGCAACATGTCATTGTTAGCATTAAGAAAGCGCGCTAATATTTCCCCATAGACACGAGTATTTCGACCACTTGGTTGGATTGGCTGTAATAATAAGCTAATGCGACCGGCATTTAATACGCTATCTATCTCTTGTCGCCAGTTTTGATTGCCAAAATTTGCGCTAGTATCATTTAAAATATCAATATCTTTTTGTGAATACCATGAATTGACTTTTTGTGTTTGAGCAACACTTACGCCAGTATCAGCTAGCGCTAGCAGTTCGCCTAACGGTTTTGATTTATCAAAATAGACTAAACCAGTAAAGGCGACAGAATCTAATTCATTAACTTGCTGGTAGTCATTAAACCTAAGGGTTAATTCGCTTGCATAGTCTTCAGCTATCTTTAGTTTCACGTTAGGTAATATAGTGGCAAAGTCAGAACTATTTAGACGAAAAATTTTTCCAGTAGGCCTTGAAACTAAGGCCTCTTTTATTATCTCAGCAACGTTTACAATGTAGTTATCACCTGAGTTATAACCGTGTACTTGATTAATTGTTTGCAACTCTGAGCAACGAGTAATAAGAAGCACACCAAAATTAACAGGACTGTCATTTACAATTTCGTTTTCATAAAACTGGACAAATCGATTTCTATTCTCAATGCCAGTTAAGCTATCTACATGTGCTTCAATTTCTAAACTGGTAGTATTTTTAAATTGCTCTGTCATCATCGACTTGATTTCAGCAATACCTTCTTCTAAAGCAGGAATTTCGAGTAGTTGCTCATTATCATTGTCCTTGGTAATGAAATCTGGATCATTTATTTTTGCTAGTTCATTACTAATTTGCTTGCTGATCACAGCAAAAATAGTCAATTGTAATTTATAATTTAATCTTGCTGAAATAAAAACAAATAAAATTGATAGCGCAATAACAGCGATAAATAATTGCGTTAAAAATTTAATTATCTCGATAAAGTCTAATTGGTACTGAACTTGTAAATTATGTTCAGTTAACGAAACTGTTTTTCGTTGTGCTAAAAAAGAATCGAGTGGGTGAATTTGATTATTGTGATAATTAACGAGTATTAGAGAGTCTCGTTTAATAATTAAGGTTTGATAATTGTCGTTGGCTCTAAGAATAGTCGATAATTTAGTGGCCGTTTCTTGCACCTCAATATCATTTTCAACAAATTGTTGACTAATCGCTTGAATGGATTTTTGTTGTGTTAGCGTTTGTTGATTCACATAAGTAGTAAGCAGAAAAAGGGCAATGGCCCCTAAAGCTATTATAAAAACTAACGCAAATAATATATTTTTGATAAATAACTTAGAAAACTTATACATAATGAAATTAAATGCTCCGTTAGAAACCTACCAAGGGGAATCGACATACTGTATATATCAGTGCTATTTTTTATATGAAATGATAATCATAAGAATAATTACATTATAAGGGCAATACTAACATATTGTAAAATATAAATTAATTTTAGCAAATATATCCTCGTTATTCCTAAGGCTGATATTGCAAAAATAAACCACTTTTCTAATGGATAATGCTTAATCCCTCTTGCGCTTGTTGGCGAGCCACTATATAATTTGTCGCAATAGAGCTTAATAAGATGCCACTGAATAAACTAACATGAGTAATGTTGTTTATATTCTTATTAATATTATTAGTAGCCTAGCTATTAATAACCGGATTAAACTGGTTTTTTTGTTTAATCTAGGGGGAAAACAGTGAAATAAGCCCCTGATTTGGGGTTTTTTTGTTTTTTTACGCGTATAAATCACGTAATTAAAGACAAATACAGTAAAATTTCGCTGGGCTATGTGCCCTTTTTTTATATCTAAAATTTATACTGTACTACTTATGTATTTATCATGAGGGTGGAGTAACAGGAGAAAACGCTTGGCTAAATTTGAGCAAAAACTAACTGAATTATTAAGACCTGCAGTTGAAGAAACGGGCAAAACTTTGCATGGTATTGAGTATATCAGTGCGGGCAACAACTCAGTTTTACGTTTGTTTATTGACCATGAAAATGGCATTAATGTTGACGATTGTGCAGAAGTGAGTCGTCAAGTTGGTGCGATATTAGATGTAGAAGATCCTATTAGCAGCGAATACAGCTTAGAAGTTTCATCACCAGGTGTTGATCGTCCATTATTTGAATTAGCACATTTTCAAGAAGTTATTGGTGAAACTATTAATGTGAAAATTTCGATGCCTTTAAATGGTCGTCGAAAGTTTAAAGGGCCATTAGTTGCCATAGAAAACGATACCTTAATAGTAGAAGTTGATAGCATCGATTATGAACTTGCTATCAGCAACGTAGATAAAGCGAATCTTGTCGCAAAGTTTTAAACGTTATAACAATTTAAAAACAGATAACATAAATTAAAGGCTAAGTAGCATGAGTAAGGAAATATTACTGGTTGTTGATGCGGTTTCTAATGAAAAAGCATTACCACGAGAAAGCATTTTTGAAGCAATGGAAACTGCTTTAGAAACCGCTACCAAGAAAAAATACGAAGGAGATATTCTTGTACGTGTCAGCATTGACCGTATAAGTGGCGAGTTTGATACTTTCCGTCGTTGGCTAATCATTGACGATGGCGAACCGATGGAAAATCCATATGCTGAAATTGGTTTGGCAGCAGCGCAATATGATGCTCCTGAATTAAATGTAGGCGATTATTCTGAAGATCAAATTGAGTCAGTAAAATTTGACCGTGTAACTACGCAAACAGCTAAACAAGTTATCGTTCAAAAGATACGCGAAGCTGAACGTGCTTTAGTGACTGAAGCTTATCAAGAACACTTAGGTGAAATTGTTACAGGTGTTGTTAAAAAAGCTAGCCGTGAGAGTGTTATTATCGATTTAGGTAATAATGCAGAAGCAGTTATCTACCGTGATGATATGTTACCACGCGAAACATTCCGTCCGGGTGACCGTGTACGTGGTTTGTTGTACGAAATAAAACCAGAAGCACGCGGCGCGCAATTATTTGTCAGCCGTACTAAACCTGAAATGCTAATTGAGCTTTTCCGTGTTGAAGTACCTGAAATTGGCGAAGAGATGTTAGAAATTAAGGGCGCGGCTCGTGACCCTGGTTCTCGTGCTAAAATTGCCGTTAAAAGTAATGATAAACGTATTGACCCTGTTGGTGCTTGTGTTGGTATGCGTGGTTCACGTGTACAAGCCGTATCGGGCGAGTTAGGTGGAGAACGTGTTGATATCGTATTATATGATGACAACGTCGCTCAATATGTAATTAATGCTATGTCACCTGCTGAAGTTGCTTCAATTATTGTTGATGAAGACAAAGGCACTATGGATATTGCCGTTGAAGAAGCTAATTTAGCTATGGCGATTGGCCGTAGTGGTCAAAACATTCGTTTAGCAAGCCAATTAACTGGCTGGGAACTGAATGTAATGACTGTCGCTGATATGAAAGAGAAGCATCAGGCAGAAAACGATAAAGTATTAAACTTGTTTATTGATAAGTTAGACCTTGATGAAGATTTTGCCACATTACTTGCAGAAGAAGGCTTCACTTCATTAGAAGAGATTGCTTATGTGCCAACAGCCGAAATGCTAGAAATTGATGGTCTGAATGAAGAAATCATTGAAGCACTTCGTGAACGTGCTAAAGAAGCGTTAACCACACAAGCACTCGCTAGCGAAGAAACTTTAGAAGGGTCAGAGCCAGCTCAAGATCTACTTGACCTTGATGGTTTGGAGCGTCACTTAGCCTTTGTTTTTGCTAGCCGAGGTATTCGCACACTTGAAGATCTAGCAGAGCAAGGTCTTGATGAAATAAGTGATATTGAAGAATTAACTGAAACCAAAGCGGGTGAGCTAATCATGGCCGCGCGTAACATTTGTTGGTTTAACGAAGAATAATAACACCGGAGAATAATAAAGATGGCAGATATAACTGTAACAGAACTTGCCAAAGAAATCGGAACACCGGTGGATCGCTTAGTCACTCAATTAGCTGACTCAGGCGTGAATAAATCGGCTACCGATGCTATTTCGCAAGATGAAAAAGAAGCCTTATTAGGTCACCTTAAAAAGCAACATGGTGATGAGTCGGCAGCAAAACCGAATAAACTCACTTTAAACCGTAAAACTAAGTCTACTCTGACCATGGGTCACGGTAGTAAAGCTAAGTCGGTTAATGTTGAAGTTCGCAAAAAACGTACTTACGTGAAACGTAGCGAGCTAGAAGATGAAAAAATTGCTGAAGAAGCAGCGAAAGCAGAAGCTGAAGCCGCTATTTTAGCCGAAGCAGAGGCTAAAGCTAAAGCAGAAGCTGCGGCAAAAGAAGCTGAAAATGAAAAAGGCGTAGCAGCAGCTAAAGCTGAAGTTGAAGCTGAGCGTAAAGCTGAAGCTAAAATTGAAGCAGCAGCGAAAGCAAAAAATGCCGCGGTAGAAAAAGCTAAAAATATTGAACAAGCGCCTCAAAAGGTTGCTGAGACCGAAGAAGCGAAAAAACTTCGTTTAGCTCAAGAAAAAGAAGCGGCTGCAAAAATTGAAGCCGAAGCGGCAGCAGCGGCAGCAGCGGCTAAAAAACTTGCTGAAGAAAATGAAGGTCGTTGGAAAGAACAAGAAGCTGAACGTAAAGCGAAAGAAAAAGAAGTTGTACACTTAACATCTTCTGTATATGCGCAAGAAGCTGAAGATAAAAGTGACTCTGCGGATGAAAGTGGCCGACGACGTAAGAAGAAAAAATCTCCTGACCGTAATGCTCGTGGCCGTAATAATAGCCGAGGAAAAGGTAAAACTTTATCTTCACCGGACAGTTTAAAACATGGTTTTACTAAGCCAGTTGAAACTAAAGTACAAGACATCCGTATTGGTGAAACGATCTCTGTTGCTGAATTAGCTAATAAAATGTCTAAGAAAGGCGCTGAAGTTGTTAAGGCTATGTTTAAAATGGGCGCTATGGCGACCATTAACCAAGTTATTGACCAAGAAACTGCAGCATTAGTCTCAGAAGAAATGGGCTTTAACGTAGTACTTGTTAAAGAAAATGCTTTAGAAGAAGCAGTACTTGCTGATCGTAATGATTCTGGCGAAGCGGTTACACGTGCGCCAGTTGTTACTATTATGGGTCACGTTGATCACGGTAAAACATCATTACTTGATCATATTCGTGAAGCGAAAGTGGCAGACGGCGAAGCGGGTGGTATTACTCAGCATATAGGTGCTTATCACGTAGAAACAGGTCATGGAATGATCACTTTCTTAGATACTCCAGGTCATGCTGCCTTTACCGCTATGCGTTCACGTGGTGCTAAAGCTACTGATATTGTTATTATTGTTGTTGCTGCAGATGATGGTGTTATGCCACAAACAATTGAAGCCATTCAGCATGCAAAAGCATCGGATGCGCCAATTATCATTGCTGTTAACAAAATGGATAAAGAGTCTGCTGATCCTGATCGCGTTAAAAGTGAATTATCACAACACGATGTACTTTCAGAAGAGTGGGGCGGAGACGTTCAATTCTGTCACGTATCAGCTAAAACTGGCTTAGGTATTGATGAATTACTTGATGCAATTTTATTACAATCAGAAGTATTAGAGTTAACGGCTGTTGTTGATAAAATGGCTAATGGTGTTGTTGTTGAGTCTAAATTAGATAAAGGCCGTGGTCCTGTTGCAACAGTACTGATCCAAGAAGGTACTTTGAACCAAGGCGATATCGTATTATGTGGTTTAGAATACGGTCGTGTTCGTGCGATGCGTGATGAAAATGGTAAAGCTATTCAATCAGCAGGCCCTTCAATTCCGGTAGAAATCATCGGTCTTAGTGGTGTACCAATTTCAGGTGATGAAGCGACTGTTGTAAAAGATGAAAAGAAAGCCCGTGAAGTCGCTTTATTCCGTCAAGGTAAGTTCCGTGATGTGAAACTTGCTCGTCAACAAAAAGCTAAATTAGAAAATATGTTTGCTAGCATGGCATCTGGTGAAATATCAGAAGTTAACGTGGTACTTAAATCAGACGTTCAAGGCTCACTTGAAGCGATCACCGACTCTTTATTGAAACTCTCAACTGATGAAGTAAAAGTTAAAATTGTTGGTTCAGGTGTTGGTGCTATTACTGAAACGGATGCAACACTTGCTGCTGCATCGAACGCTATAGTGGTTGGTTTTAACGTACGTGCCGATGTTTCTGCGCGTAAAGTTATTGAAACAGAAAACATCGACTTGCGTTACTACAGTGTTATCTACGCATTAATCGAAGAAGTTAAACAAGCCATGAGTGGTATGTTAGCGCCAGAATTCAAGCAAGAGATCATTGGTCTTGCGCAAGTTCGTGATGTATTTAAATCACCTAAAATTGGCGCAATTGCTGGTTGTATGGTTACTGAAGGTATCATCAAACGTAGCGCTCCAATTCGTGTTTTACGTGAAAACGTTGTTATTTACGAAGGTGAACTTGAGTCATTACGTCGCTTTAAAGATGACGTACAAGAAGTTCGTAACGGTACTGAGTGTGGTATCGGTGTTAAGAACTACAATGATGTACGTGTTGGTGACCAAATCGAAGTATTCGAGACAGTCGAAATTAAGCGTTCATTATAACTAGTATCTCATTGCTAGTCGGAACAACTATTGCGTTGGAAGTACTCATTGACATGCGTCAATTCCGTGCTTCCGCCTTATATTTGAACCAACTCGCGTTGAGCTAATAGTTAAATATTTTTCAAAAGGGGCTTATGCCCCTTTTGTGTTGATTAATTATTGAAATAAAGGAAGCTGTAATTTATAAAAAACAGCTTCAAAGGAGTATACGATGGCTAGAGAATATGCCCGTACTGACCGTGTTGGTCAACAAATCCAAAAAGAAATCGCCGTTATTTTAATGCGCGAAATTAAAGACCCGCGTTTAAGCATGACAACAGTTTCTGCTGTCGAAGTGACGCGTGATTTAGCTTACGCTAAAATTTTTGTTACGTTTTTTAACGATAATGCAGATGAAATTAAAGCGTCACTAGAAGTATTAGCCGAAGCTGAAGGTTATATCCGCTCATTGTTAGGTAAACGTTTACGTGCTCGCATTATGCCGCATTTACGCTTTGTTTATGACAGTTCAATGAGTGAAGGTGTTCGTATGAGCGCCTTAGTTGACCAAGCTGTTGCGAGTGATAGAAATGATGAATCGTTAGTTGACGATGAATCAGAGATTGATAAAAAAGATACTGATAGCGAGCAAGGCGAATAAGGTATGGCAAAACGTAGAAAAGGCCGACCGGTCAATGGTGTTTTATTATTAGATAAGCCTCATGGACTGTCATCAAACCATGCCTTGCAAACTGTTAAGCGCATATATTTTGCTCAAAAAGCTGGGCATACGGGGGCATTAGATCCTCTAGCAACAGGTATGTTACCAATTTGCCTAGGTGAAGGTACTAAGTTTTCACAGTACTTACTTGATACTGATAAAACTTATCAAGTTACAGCCAAGCTAGGTGTTCGTACTACGACAAGTGATGCTGGTGGCGAAGTTGTCAGTGAAAAAGCAGTTAATGTATCCGATGAGCAATTATCTGACGCGTTAGAATCCTTTCGAGGTACAACTCAGCAAGTCCCTTCAATGTACTCAGCACTTAAGCACAAAGGCCAACCTCTGTATAAATATGCAAGAGAGGGCATTGAAGTACCTCGTGAATCACGTGATATCACAGTGTTCAACCTTGAATTATTACGCTTTGAGGGTGATGAAGTTGAATTAAGCATTCATGTATCTAAAGGGACTTATATCAGGACTATTGTCGATGATTTAGGTGAGTTGTTAGGCTGTGGTGCGCATGTAGCACATCTTAGACGTTCTGCTGTAGGTAATTACCCTGTTGATAAAATGATCACGCTACCCGAGCTTGAAGCATTACTTGAACAAGCTAATAGCGACGAAATAACACCGTCAGAAGTGCTTGACCCATTATTATTACCAATGAATAGCGCCGTAGATGGTATGCATTGTGTTTATGTTGATGATATGTCTGCAAACTTCTTACGTCACGGTAATCCAGTTCAAGCGTATAATCAGCCGGAAACAGGCAGCGTTCAAGTCTATCTAGGCGAAGATGAAAATGATGCCAATGCAGAATTTATTGGTGTTGGCTTTATTAATGATGATGGTTTACTTGCACCTAAACGTATCGTTGTTGTGGAACAGTACTAGTAATACCAAGTACATTAATTAATTGACCACTTAGCGAGAATTAAAAGGCTTAGAGGCAAGGCATTGATTGAAGAGAATGGTTATTCCCTTGTCGAAATTAATAACGACGCATGTAAGCCTTTTAAACTCGCCCTTTGGGAATTTATTAGCAAACTAATAACCGCTCAAAATTAAAGAAATATAGAATAACTATGTTTAAGTAATTTTTTTTGTTCTAAGCTCGCTAATATAACTCTAAGTTGATTAATATATTAGTGTAATTGGTATAAGTTAGGCTGTTATAAAAAGTAAGTGAATTATTAAGGTGCTACAACGTACTATTGACTTGCTTTTTAACTATTGCCTGCTAGAATACGCGCTCTTTCGTCATCAATGCTGAATTAGTGTTTGGCATGATGCGTATTTATAATACTCTTAACTCAATAAAATGAGGGTAGGGTTAACACACTAAGGATTAATTATGTCTTTAAATGCTACAGAAAAAGCTGCAATCGTTGCAGAATATGCTCAATCAGAAGGTGATACTGGTTCTCCAGAAGTTCAAGTTGCTTTGTTAACTACACAAATCAACCACTTACAAGGTCACTTTAAAGCACACATCCATGATCACCATTCACGTCGTGGTTTATTACGCATGGTTGCTCAACGTCGTAAATTACTTGATTACTTAAAAGGTAAAAACGTTGACCGTTACGGTGCGTTAATCGCTAAATTAGGTCTACGTCGTTAATAGCAACTTGCTAACGTACGTAACTTATACGATTTAAAAAAGGAGCCTGTGGCTCCTTTTTTGTTTTCTGTTGTTCATACTTCTAGCAATTGAAAAATAAATGTCAGTAAATCGATGCTTTAGGCTACTAATTACGCTTTGGCGCTAGCATTCACCTGCTTACTTAGTATAATGTCGGTGAAAATTTACCTGTGTTGTTCTTTGTCTACATCAAAAAATACAGTTATATTTTTAAAACACAAACCAATCCAAACTGTATAATTTTTTGTTCGACTTGGTAGCCATGCTTTTGGCATAAAATACCTAGTGAATAAATAATTGTACAGATTGGTAAATATTATTAATAAAGATAAACATTAAGGAAATTAATTAGATGTTAAATCCAATTACTAAAAAATTTCAATTCGGTAAACATACCGTAACATTAGAGACTGGCGCAATCGCCCGTCAAGCTTCTGGTGCTGTAATGGCAAGCATGGATGATACTTGTGTATTAGTATCAGTTGTTGCTAAAAAAGAAGCTAAAGAAGGCCAAGACTTTTTCCCATTAACAATAAACTATCAAGAGCGTGCCTACGCCGCGGGTAAAATCCCAGGTAGCTTCTTTAAACGTGAAGGTCGCCCTTCAGAAGAAGAAACACTTATTGCACGTCTAATTGACCGTCCACTTCGTCCGTTATTCCCAGAAGGTTTTACTAACGAAGTACAAGTTATTATTACTGTTGTTTCAGTTAACCCTGAAATTGCCCCTGACATCATTTCTTTAATTGGTGCTTCTGCGGCATTAGCAATTTCAGGCGCACCATTTAATGGTCCTGTTGGTGCAGCACGTGTTGGTTATGTAGATGGTCAGTACATCCTTAACCCACTTCAATCTGAATTACCAGCAAGTCAATTAGACCTAGTTGTATCAGGTACTGATTCAGCAGTATTAATGGTTGAGTCTGAAGCTGATGTATTATCAGAAGAAGTAATGCTTGGCGCGGTAATGTACGGCCATGAGCAAATGCAAGTAGCGGTTTCAGCAATTAAAGAATTTAAAGCTGAAGTTAACAACCCAGTATGGGAATGGAATGCGCCAGTTAAAAATGCTGATTTAGTTGCTAAAATTGCTGAGTTAAGTGCTGCACAAGTAGACGAAGCTTACCAAATTACTGAAAAAGCGGTTCGTTATGAAAAAATTAAAGAAATTCGTAACTCAGTAGTTGAAACGTTATTAGCACAAGATGCTGACCTTAACGTTCAAGAAGCTAAAGATTTATTCCACGACTTAGAGAAAACTGTTGTGCGTGGTCGTATCACGGATGGCAACCCTCGTATTGATGGTCGTGATCCTGAGTCAATTCGTGCTTTAGACGTGATGACTGGTGTATTACCAAGAACTCATGGCTCTGCTGTATTTACCCGTGGTGAAACTCAAGCATTAGTTACTGCTACGCTTGGTACACAACGTGATGCACAGCGTCTTGATACCTTAATGGGTGATAAAACTGACCCATTCATGCTTCATTACAACTTCCCTCCTTACTGTGTAGGCGAAACTGGTTTTGTTGGCAGCCCTAAGCGTCGTGAAATTGGCCATGGCCGTTTAGCTAAACGTGGCATGTTAGCGGTAATGCCTTCACTTGAAGAATTCCCGTATGCAGTTCGTGTTGTATCTGAAATCACTGAATCTAACGGTTCATCTTCAATGGCTTCAGTTTGTGGTACTTCATTAGCACTTATGGATGCTGGTGTTCCAATTAAAGCTTCTGTTGCGGGTATTGCAATGGGCCTTGTTAAAGAAGGCGATGACTTTGTTGTTCTTTCTGACATTTTAGGTGATGAAGATCACTTAGGCGACATGGACTTTAAAGTTGCGGGTACTACAGGTGGTATTACTGCACTTCAAATGGATATTAAAATTGAAGGTATCACTCAAGAAATCATGCAACTTGCTTTAAACCAAGCAAAAGCTGCTCGTACTCATATCTTATCTGTAATGGATGAAGCGATTTCTGGTCACCGTGAAGAAATTTCACAGTTTGCACCACGCATTCATACGATTAAAGTTAGCCAAGATAAAATCCGTGACATCATAGGTAAAGGCGGTGCAACTATCCGTATGCTTACTGAAGAAACGGGTACTACTATCGAAATCGATGATGACG
>MAAC01009804.1_pt1 | contig 15639 bp, 13 predicted proteins | sample 1115981 | NCBI WGS metagenome assembly MAAC01 (sample SAMN04961126, study PRJNA320927) | seawater metagenome | isolation source: sample BD02T64 sea water enriched with oil for 64 days | place: USA:Gulf of Mexico | collected 2013-07-27 | reverse complement strand
AGTAATATCGCCATTGGCAATCACCGGGATAGCAATAGCGGAGACCACCTCGGCGATGGTGTCGTACTCCGCCGCGCCATTAAACAGGCAGGCACGGGTGCGGCCATGAATGGTCAGGGCCTGAATACCGGCGGCCTCGGCCAGCCGCGCTATCGTCAGCGCATTGCGGCTTTGCAGATCCCAGCCAGTGCGAATTTTCAGGGTCACCGGAACAGCGACGGCCTTGACCACTGTTTGCAGAATTTCTGCGACCAGGGCTTCTTCGCGCAACAGGGCGGAACCCGCCGCCCGCTTGCACACCTTTTTCACCGGGCAGCCCATATTGATGTCAACAATCTGTGCGCCCAGCTCGACACTGCGGCGCGCCGCCTCGGCCAATTGGCTGGGCTCGGCACCGGCAATCTGCACCACGCGAGGCTCGGCCTCAGTCAGCACCGGCAGTCGAAAACGGGACTTCTGCGAGTCCCATTTGCTGGTATCGGCGGTGAGCATTTCAGTCACGGCCATGCCGGCACCAAAACGTCGACAAAGGCGACGAAATGGCAGGTCAGCAACCCCGGCCATGGGGGCCAGAACCAGTGGATTGTGAATAATGTGAGGGCCGATCTGTAGCAATTGCAACCTCTCCACGAGGACTCAATTAGGATGGAACTACCTGGGAAGCCGCTTTGTAAAAAACGGCCGACCATCATACGCCCACCGCCAGACCGGCGGAAGGAGAATCGCGAAAAATTTATTGCTCGACGGAAACCGAGTAGGAGAGAGCCCGTTCGCCCGGATCAAGAATGGCCAGCTTGATGCTCACCGCCTTATCGACCGGCATCGGCCTGTCGGCGCTGAGACTGCGCGGCAGATATTCTGCGGCAGACAGGCGCCGTGCCGCCACCTGCTGACCACTTAAATCATCAAAGCGCAAAATTAGTGGTGGATAGGCCTGCTCCAGTCGGGCCATATTAATCAGCACCAGCTCGACCATAAGGCTGCCCTCCAGATCGGGGTGGGCGCGAACCTGTAGGCGCTCAACGCTGATTAAACCCGGCTCACTGTAAGCTTCAAGCTCACAGGATAGCAATGTACAAAAACTCTGCAACCACGGGCGGTAGACGAGTTGCTGACTCAGCACCGGAAGCTTGAAATAAACAAACTGCCCAGCCAGTCCAACCAGGGCGAGGACAACGATGAGCAAGCCCAAACTCAGCTGTCGGCGCAAAGCTGTTTTATCTGTCGCGCTACTTTGAAGTTCAAAATCATCCGGCAGGCCGCTCGCCAAATTCGACAGATCAAAGACCGGTGCTGGGCTGCCGTCTAACTCTGCCTCGTCCTCCTCTGAGCTGTCGTCCCCGGGCTCACCCTCTTCGCCCTGCGCATTAAATTCAAGCGACTCATCAATAACAGCATCCGCTGCTTCACCGTCACTAAGCTCGGTCTCTGCCTCAAGCTCGGGTTCCGGCTCCGCCTCAATTTCAGACGCAAGTTCAGATTCAGAAGCGTCACGCACGAATTCGGGCTCGAACGGGCTATCACTGAGATTTTCAAGCACACTAAAGAGATGGCCGCAGCGACCACAGCGCACCAGATTATTGGCGACCTTGCCCTGGGCCGCGCTGACAAAAAATACCGACTGGCAACTGGGGCAGCGAGCCGCGACGCTGCTCACGATGGCACCCTGCCAAACACTGCCAGCAACAAGCTCAAGTCCGCTTTTCAGCCGTCAGACAAAACCATTCCTCTCGGCCCAACGGTGGGGCAAAACGGAAGTGCTCACTATAAGCTGCCATCACGGCCTCCGTCTGGGAGGCAATCATCCCCGACAGGCAAAGTTGGCCACCAGAAAGCGTCAGTGCCGTCAGCTGCCCGGCCAGAGAAATCAGTGGTTCGGCGAGAATATTCGCCAACACCAGATCGGCCGGCTCCGCATTCAGATCCTCGGGCAAGCAAACACGCAGTTGTGACTCACTGAGGCCATTGCGTTGTGCGTTATCGCGGGTGGCCAGCAGGGCCTGGGGGTCGTTATCGGTGGCGATCACCTGCTTCGCACCGAGTAATAATGCCGCGATGGCGAGAATCCCCGAGCCACAACCAAAGTCGATCACGGTTTTGCCGGCCAGGGGCTGGGCGTCGAGCCATTGCAGGCAGAGAAACGTCGTTGAGTGAGTTCCGGAGCCAAAGGCCAGTCCCGGGTCGAGGGAGAGGTTGACCGCATTCGGATCGGGCGGCTCGCGCCAGCTGGGGCAGATCCACAAGCGCTCACCGCAGGGAATGGGCTTGTAGTGCTCGGTCCAGAGGGTTTCCCAGGGCTGATCTTCGAGAATTTCCCAGCGCCAGTGCTCTAGCTGGCCGGCAAAACTCTCACTCAGCAACTGGAAAGCCAGCTCGGTATGTATATCGGAGGGATAGAGCCCGGTGACCCGCAGACTATTCCAGAGTGGGGTTTCGCCCACCCCCGGTTCAAGAATCGGATCATCGGCCCCGTCTTCGAGGGTAACCGACACCGCACCGGAGGCTAGCAAAGCGTCTTCAAGGGCCTCAACTTCAGGCTTATTGACCGCGATACGCAGTTGTAACCAGCTCATAACAACTCCTGCCTATATCGCGGCCCGCGCGGCTTAAAGACCCAGTTTTTTCTCGAGGTAGTGAATATTGACACCGCCGCGCTTAAACCCTTCATCGGTCACCAGGTCACGCTGTAGATCAATATTGGTTTTAATGCCCTGAATAAACAGCTCATCCAGCGCGTTGCGCATACGACCCAGCGCCGCATCGCGATCTTTACCGTAGGTAATGATTTTAGCGATCAGCGAATCGTAGTTGGGCGGCACGCTATAAGAGCTGTAGAGGTGGGAGTCGACCCGCACGCCATTGCCACCGGGGGGGTGATAAGCCGTGACTTTGCCCGGACTGGGCATGAAAGTGACGGCATCTTCGGCGTTAATACGGCATTCGAAGGCGTGACCGCGGAAAATCACCTGGTCCTGGGTAAAGCCCAGCTTCTCGCCACCGGCAATCAACAACTGCTCTTTGACGATATCGATACCGGTAATCATTTCCGACACCGGATGCTCAACCTGAACCCGGGTGTTCATCTCGATAAAGTAGTAGCTGCCGTTCTCGTAGAGAAACTCAAAGGTGCCCGCACCCTTGTAGCCAATATCGATACAGGCCTGCACACAGACATCGAAGACCTTCTGGCGCGCCGCTTCGTCAATATCCGGCGCCGGCGCTTCTTCCAGCACTTTCTGGTGACGGCGCTGCAGCGAGCAATCCCTATCGCCCAGATGAATGGCATTACCCTGTCCGTCAGACAGGATCTGCACTTCAACGTGGCGCGGTGTTTCGAGAAACTTCTCCATATACACCGTGCCGTCACCAAAGGCGGCAGCGGCCTCGGAGCGCGTCAGGGCGATGGCGTTAATCAGATGGGCCTCGGTTTGCACCACCCGCATACCGCGACCACCACCGCCCGAGGCGGCTTTGATAATCACCGGATAGCCAATCTCGCGGGCAATCTTCATCGTCCGCTCGTGGTCATCGTCGAGAGCACCATTGGAGCCCGGCACTGTGGGGACACCGGCGGCACGCATGGCCTGAATCGCGGCGACCTTGTCGCCCATCATGCGAATCACTTCGGCACTGGGGCCAATAAAGGTGAAGCCACTCTTCTCGACCTGTTCGGCAAAATCGGCATTTTCAGCCAGAAAGCCATAACCGGGGTGAACGGCGACCGAGTCGGTGATCTCCATAGCGCTAATAATCGCTGCACTATTGAGATAGCTCTCCGCTGAGGGGTTGGGGCCAATGCAGACGGTCTCGTCCGCCAGGCGCACGTGCATCAGGTCGGCATCCACTTTGGAGTGCACGGCCACGGTTTTAATACCCAGTTCCTTACAAGCCCGCAATATTCGCAGGGCAATTTCGCCACGGTTGGCGATTAATACTTTATCCAGCATGGATGACCTCTTCGCGCCGCTGTTAAATAATGGTGATCATCGCCTGATCAAACTCGACCGCTTCACCGTCTTCAACGAGGATGGCGCCAATGGTACCCGCCTTGTCGGCTTCAATTTGATTCATCATCTTCATCGCCTCGACGATGCACAGCACATCACCGACTTTGACGGTTTTACCGACCTCGACAAAAGCCGGGGCATCCGGGGCGGGAGAACTGTAGTAAGTACCCACCATCGGTGAGGTCACAATGTGGCCTGCCAGAGCGGGGGCCGAAGCTTCTTCACTCGCCGCTATGGGTGCGACTGCAATGGGCGCAGCGGGAGCGGCTAAAACCTGAGCCGGTGCCGCTGCATAAGTGGTCTGACTGTTGCGAATAATGCGTACCGATTCTTCGCCTTCTTTAATTTCCAGCTCATCAATATTGGACTCTTCCAACAGTTCAATGAGTTTTTTTACTTTACGTATATCCATGTTCCCCCCTCGGGTATCAATGTTTGGGTAGTAGCTAATTGCGCTTAGCTTACGATGGGTCGGCCTCAAGGTGAGTCAGTGCGGCGCTAAGAGCCAAATCATAACTCTGGGCACCAAAGCCACAAATCACCCCAATGGCAATATCAGAAAAATAGGAGTGCGAACGAAACGGCTCGCGGCTGTGTACGTTGGAAAGATGCACTTCAACAAAGGGAATCGCCACCGCCAGCAGGGCATCGCGCAGGGCGACACTGGTGTGGGTAAAGGCCGCGGGGTTGATCAAAATAACCTCGACACCTTCGTGGCGCGCATCGTGAATACGCTCTATCAATTCGTACTCGGCGTTGCTTTGCAGAGCGAGCAGGTGGTGACCGGCTGCAATGCAGCGCTCGGTGAGCTGTCGATTGATATCGTCAAGCGTGGTGCTGCCGTAGACCTCGGGTTCACGACTGCCGAGCAAATTAAGATTTGGGCCATGCAAGACCAGGATTGTCGCCATTACCCCTCGCTCCCCGTCGTTTTTTATTGCGTCATCAGGCCGAATTTATCGGCGCTGGAGAGTTTGCATGAGTTAAAAACTCATGTCCAACTTTATAGTCTTTTGTTCGAAATTTCTCGATTTTATCGGCATTTTCGGGTTAATAGATCGGTCTAAAAGTGATACTACTCGCCCTTGAGGGCCTTTTGCACAATGCTCTCGGTCAACAACTGGGGCAAAACTTGCGCCGCCACACTGTCCGCCGAGTAATACAAGTACAGGGGCACACCACTGCGCCCGTATGCTTTCAGTAATGCGGTGATCTCATCATTGCGATTGGTCCAGTCACCTTTTAAATAGACAATATTATTGGCCTGTAAGGTCTCGGCAAAAACCGCCGAACTGAGGGCCATCTTTTCATTGGCCAAACAGGTAATGCACCAGGCCGCCGTCAAGTTAACGAACACCGGTCGCCCCTCGTTGCGCAAAGTCCGTAAACGCGCCTCGGTATAGGGTTGCCACAAGCGATCATTGTCGGCGGTATTTGCTGGCGCAATAGCGATACCTAAAGCGGCAACCGTCAGTAGCAAGGCGAGAGCCCGCTTCCAGCGTTTCCCAGCGCCCCCGCCCAACCAGGCCGCAAAGGCCAGCATCAGCATGCCGATGCTGACCAGTGCCGCTTGATCAACCCCCGTTTGGCGCCCCAGTACCCAGAGCAACCAGATGGCGCTGGCGTAGAGAGGAAAGGCCAGAAACTGGCGAAAGCTTTCCATCCACGGCCCCGGTGCGGGCAGTTTTTCCAGTAGCCCCGGTACCCAGCTCAACAACACAAAGGGCAGCGCCATGCCGATACCCAATACGGCAAACACCAGCAAACTAATCAATGGCGCTTGCGTCAGTGCAAAGCCAAGGGCGGTTCCCATAAAGGGTGCGCTACAGGGGCTGGCCACCACCGTTGCCAGCACGCCGGTCATAAAGGAGGCTCGAAGGGAGGTGCCGGACGCGGCCGACTGGCCAATATTCATCCAGCGCGCGCCCACCTCCAGCACGCCGGAAAAACTCAGGCCCGCTGCAAACAGCAGATAGGCCAGCAAACTGACGAATACCGGTGACTGTAATTGAAATCCCCAGCCGACGGCTTCACCGGCCTCGCGGAAGACCAGCAACAAAGCGGCGATGGCAACGAAAGAAATAACAATGCCCGCCGTATAGGCCGTGCCGTGTAGATGCTTGCTGTGCTCGCCCAAATGGGCCGACGTTAAACTCAGCACCTTGATCGACAGCACCGGAAAGACACAGGGCATCAAGTTGAGAATAATGCCGCCGAGGAGGGCAAAGAGAAGTACCAGGGGCAGGTTTAGCGCACTGCCACTAACAGGCACACTCGAAGCAGTGCCCGGCGCCCCCTCAACCGCCAGCGATGGCGGCTGCTCTATTTCAACCACCCTTTGATCCACCCCTGCCCCAGCACTGACAGCAAAGTACTGGGTGCGCGGCGGATAACACAAACCGGCATCGGCACAGCCCTGGGAGCTCACCGACAATGTCCAGCCCTGGCCCTTTACGTGCGCCGGCAAATCAACCCGCAGCGCAACCGTGTCGTAATACACCTGCAGTTCTTTTTCATAGTACTCATCATAAATAGCCTTACCGGGCGGGTAATCCACGGCCAGCGGCAAGCTATCACCACTGCCAGTAATAGCGATGGCGGCAAACTTATGCTGATAGAGGTAATAAGCCGGGGCGATGCCCCAGTCGAAAATCAAGCCCTGAGCGCTGCCTTCCACCTGCAGTCGGTAAGCCTCTTCAACCGGCAAAAACGCTACCGGCGAGCCTACAAGCAAAGCGCTGGAGGAATTACCGCTGGACTGGTTCCAGCCCTGCGCCTGAGCAAGCTGGCACAGCAACAGCAAAGCCAGCAGCAGATACCGACCCGGGCCTGTTATCTTTTTATTACAAGGCACTCACTCTCTCCATAACTCTCGGTTTTGACCTATAAGTCGCCAAAATGTTTTACTGTCGCGCAAGTTTTTACTGCGCGATGATAACGCCTGTGCCAATAACAGCAACTCGCACCGTCTGCGCAACAGTATATAAATTTATAGGGAGTTAAAAATGACGAAGCCGTGGTATAAGTCGCTGCTGACAAGCAAGGGAAAACCCGACCAGGCGGCGAGCAGTTATAGCAGCACCCTGGCGGATGATGGGGAAACCTCACGCTGGGCTCTACGCCTGCTCGCCATTCTACTGGTCGGACTCTGCGCCCTGGCCTGGTACTGGAGTCGCGAACCGCAAATTGACATCGCCCCTGACATGGCCAGCCAACACCCCGTCACCGGCACCGCCGTCACTTCCAGCTTGATAACCGTTGTCGACACCCTGCTCGAAAAACCCGGTGGCTTGCTGAGTAACGACATTATGCCACCGGGACTATTGCTCGATAATATTCCCAGCTGGGAATACGGCGTGATTATTCAGGTGCGCGACCTCGCCAAAGCCATGCGCGAGGCCTTCAGTCGCTCTCAGTCACAGTCCACCGAAGACAAAGATCTGGCCCTCGCCGAGCCCCGCTTCAACTTTGACCTCGATAGCTGGATGTTGCCCGCCTCTGAAAAAGAGTATCGCAATGGCCGTAAATATCTGCAGAGCTACCGGGCTCGCCTGCTCGATGACGACGAATACGACGCGCAGTTTTACGCCCGCGCCGACAATTTACGCTACTGGCTCAGCACGGTTGAGACGCGCCTCGGTAGTTTATCCCAGCGGCTCAGCGCCAGCGTCGGCCAAAAGCGCATCAATATCGACCTCGCCGGCGACAGCGCCGCCAGCCAGTCGACGCCAACATCGAGTGAATTTGTAGTCAAGACCTCCTGGTCTGAGCTCGATGATGTGTTCTACGAAGCCCGGGGCACATCCTGGGCGCTGGTGCATTTTTTAAAGGCGGCCCAGGTCGATTTCGCCGATGTGCTGGCGAAGAAAAATGCCCAGGTTAGCCTTGAGCAGATCATTCGTGAACTCGAGGCCACGCAAAAACCCCTGCGCAGCCCGGTCATCCTCAACGGCAGCGGCTTCGGCTTACTCGCCAACCATTCCTTGACCATGGCCTCCTATATTAGCCGCGCCAACGCGGCAATCATTGACTTGCGAGAGTTATTGTCGCAGGGTTAGGGTCAACTACAATAATCTGGCAGAGGAACTGCCAGCTGTTCGGTTAAGGGAATAACCAGTTTCACGGAAACTGCATGGCCACAAGCACTGCCAGCCCAATAAGCTACGCTAGTTCAGCTGAACTGGCCGGTGCGGTGGTCGACAGGCAAAATCACGGGCTAGTCGTATTGGACCCCAGCGGGGCCATCCTGCTGTGGAATGACTGGATGCAGGCCTGGACGGGCATCGACTGCAGCCAGGCCCTGGGCAAAAATTTTCTCAATCTCTTTCCCAACCTCCATGGCGGTGATTACGCCAGGGCCATTGCCACCGTCAACGCCGAGGGCCAGAGCCTGACCTGGTTTCTCGACCGCGAACCGGAACTGATCGACGGCATTGAAAGCACCCTGGCCTTTGGTTATCGGACACTCCCCCTCAGCCGCATCGCCATTTCGCCCTTCATTCTATCGGCCCAATCCGGCTGCTTACTGGAGTTTTCAGAAGCCCCTTTTACTACCCTGCAGGCTGATGCTACGCCTGTAGAACCCGCGGCCAATGCCCCGGGCCATATCGCCCAAACAGAAGCCAGCCAGCTGCCACAAGCTAAATTTGCCGCCGCTCTACACACCGAGGCCTTTGGCGTTATTTCCACCGATGATCAGGGGCTGATCTGCGCGGTCAATCAATGCATCACCCAGCTCAGTGGCTATCACCATAAACAACTCATCGGGCAAGAACTGAGCTTACTGTTCCCCAGTTTGCAGGACTGCAAAGACATCCGCCTCAACCTGGAACTCACCAGCCGCCTCCACCAAGATAACGTCTGTGAGGCCCGCGACTGCAATGGCAAGACTCTGTCCTTGAAGGTCTCGGTATTTCAAAACCCCCTGCAGGACAAGACACTAACCCTGGTCTGTGAGGATTACGCCCAGCAGCAGGGCAATCAGGACGCCGTACTGGCACAGCGTGAATTACTGGCCGCCATTTATGGTGAGGTTGCCGATGGCATTATTTTGCTTGATGCCGATGGCCGGGTCGAACATATCAACCCTGTCGCTCTGGAGATGCTGGGCCTGCGTGTCACCCGCGTTGAAGGTCACCCCATCGACGACTTGCTGTCACTTACCAGTGGCGAAGAGGGCCCCTCTATCAGCCCCCACCAAGAAGCACTGACGCGAGGCTCGACCTGCCAAAGCCCCGATCAAACCTTTCTCCACGTCACTGGCCGCCCGACGCTGCAGGTCACCGCGAGCGCCGTGCCGCTGCGCAATCGCCAGAACCACCTCAGTGGCTGCGTATTAATCCTGCGCATGACCAGTCAGGCCCTGCGCGAGTCGGTCAAGCTGGCCTGGCATGTCGATCACGACCCGCTGACCCAGCTACCCAATCGGCATTTTCTCGAGGGCGAATTAACTCGAGCGATAGACATCACCCAAAGCACCAGCCAGAAGCATGTCCTCCTCTATCTGGATCTCTACAACTTTTCTCTGGTTAACGATACCTGTGGCAAGGCCGCTGGCGATGCCCTGCTCAAGCAGTGTGCAATACTTTTCAAGCAGGCGACCCGCGATGACACGCTGGTGGCACGCATCGGCAACGACGAGTTCGCCATCCTCTTGCTGGACTGCCCCCTCGATGACGGCAAAGTCATTGCCGATAATATTATTGCCGCCATCAAGCGTTTTAGCTTTCCCTGGGGCGAGCGGCGCCTAAAAATTGGCATCAGCATTGGCGGCGAAGTGGTCGACCGGGACAGTAGCTCCGACATTGACGTACTGGTCACCGCGGCCTTTTCCTGTGCCGCCGCGCGAGAATCTGGGCGCAATCGCGCCTTCTTTCAATATCAGCGGGAAAAGCTCTACGAGCGCAAACAGGTGGCTGAGTGGGAGCCACGCATTACCGACGCCCTCGATCACGATGGCTTTTGTCTGCACTACCAGCCCATCGTGCCCACTCAGGAAGCCGGTCGCCACTACCGCCACTACGAAGCCCTGATTCGCATGATCGACAGTAAGGGTGGGCTGATATTACCGGGCAAGTTTATTCCCACCGCCGAACTCTATGGCCTGATTGACGATATTGATCGCTGGGTTATCCGCCGGGTGATTGCCGATATATTGTCACTCGACAAGCGCCAACAGCACGACTTGCGCGTCTCGATCAACCTCTCCGGGCCGACGATTAGCGACGAGAGCTTTATGTCATTTTTACTCGACACTATCGACGAGAGCGGCATCGACCCCCATCATTTACAGTTTGAGATTACCGAAACCGCCGCGATAAGCCAGTTTGATCGCGCCCTGGAACTCATCAAGGCCCTGAAAGCCCGAGGCTGTCGCTTTTCCCTCGACGACTTCGGCACCGGGCTCTCATCCCTCAGCTACCTGAAGCAGATGCCCGTCGACTACCTGAAAATTGACGGCAGCTTTATCCGCAATATGGAGCTCAACGACGTCGATTTCTCCATGGTCAGCACCATCAACCACCTCGCCCACGTGATGGGCATTGCCACCATCGCCGAGTGTGTTGAAAATCAGATACAGCTATCGATGCTGCAGGAAATAGGCGTCGACTGCGTTCAGGGCTTCTTTATCGACAAGCCCAAACCCCTGCCTGAGATCACCCTTTAAACCCACCGCGCTTGAGGTGATCGAGCAAACCAGCGCCACTGAAACAGGCCCCGTGTCCGGGATAAACCGCCTGGGGCTTAAGTCGCCGCAATAATTTAACACTGCGTGCCAATTGCACCGGGTTGGCAAAAACCGACGGTTTCACCGGACGACCTTCTTTATTACTACCCAGCAAGGTATCGCCGGTAATCAAACTACCGCTGGGGCGATGGTAGTAACAGCTGCTATCCCAGGAGTGCCCGGGAGTATGCAGTACCTGCCAGTCTTCAAAGCCCGGCAGCAGGGTGTGATGTTTGAGTCGCAATGGCGCTTCATCCAGCGGCACGCTGTCATCACTGGCCTCTTCATCTTGCGCCGTGTAGGCAGGCAGCATTTTCGCGCGGGCACTTTTGTGGGGATTGGCATACATCTTCCATGCTCGTGGCCGCATTCCCTCCACCAGAGCCGTCAGCAGCCGAAAAATCATACCCGTCGGGTCATTGGCAAATTTGAGCAGTGTTGAGGGGGTCGCGTAGGGCACCGCCAGCTGCGCACCACAAACACTGGCGATTCTAGCAATACTGCCGCTGTGGTCGGGATCACCGTGGGTGCAGATCACCAGTTTTACATCGCGGATATCGCGCTTTAGCACCTTGTGAATATAACCGAGAACATACTTCTCACCACGCCAGGCGACATCGACCACCAGCAGGCCATCGCCATCTTCAATCACATAGCTGTTAACGTGCCGGCCTTTAACCTGATGAATTTTCACCTAATGCTTTCCACGTAGATATCGATAAGCCCGTGTTAGTTGAACATTTCCATCAAACGACGCCCGGGATCTTTGGCTTTCATAAAGGCCTCGCCCACCAGAAAGGCATTGACCCCGTGGCCGCGCATCGCCATCACGTCATCAATGGTGTGAATACCACTTTCGGTAATTACCAGTCGCTCTGCGGGGATTTTATCGAGCAAATTAAAAGTAGTATCAAGCTGAGTACTAAAGGTGTGCAAATTGCGATTGTTAATGCCGATCAGCGGTGTCGATAATGTCAGGGCGGTATCCAGCTCCTGGGCATTGTGCACTTCGAGCAGCACATCGAGACCAATGTCCAGCGCCAGGTCATGCAGATCGGCCATCTGCTGGGGTGCCAGTGCGGCGGCGATCAGCAAAATACAGTCGGCCCCCAGGGCTCGCGCCTCGACAATCTGATAGGGGTCGACGACAAAATCTTTGCGCAGCAGGGGCAGGGGGGTAGCACTGCGGGCCTGGCGTAAAAATTCATCGCTGCCCTGAAAGAAGTCGACATCGGTCAACACCGAGAGACAGGCCGCGCCACCCTTTTCATAACTGCGGGCGATGCGCACCGGGTCAAAATTTTCGCAAATCACACCCTTGCTGGGCGAGGCTTTTTTCACTTCGGCAATGACAGCCGGCAAGCCCTGCTCTACTTTGCTTTGCATGGCAGCAGCGAAGCCTCGGCAAGCCGGCATATCACTGGCCTGCGCACGCAGTGCGGCCAAAGAAACATTGGCGCTGCGCTCGGCCACCTCTTCGTGCTTGCGGCTGAGAATTTTCTTCAAAATGGTCGGTGTATCATCCACAATTACTGGTCCTTCTTGCATACGATTAATCCTTTAATCCGTTAGCAAAGTGCTAAAAGCGGCAAGCTCATCGAGCTTTTCCAATGCCAGTCCACTGGCAATACTGTCCTGGGCCAGGGTAACGCCCTCGGCCAAATTGGCGGCAACCCCACTGACATAAATCGCAGCGCCGGCGTTCAAGGCAATAATATCGGCGGCCTTGCGACCGGTATCACTGGGTCGCGAACCCAGGGCATCGCGAATTAAGGCGAGCGAATCGGCGGCATCGGCAACGCCGAGACCCTCGAGATTTTGCTCGGCAATGCCGAAATCTGCAGGGGCGATACGATATTCGCGAATCTCGCCGCCCTGCAACTCGGCAACACGGGTGCCACCGACAAGGCTAATTTCATCGAGGCCGTCATCACTGTGCACCACCATAATGTGCTCGCTACCCAGGCGCTGTAGCACCTGCGCCACCGGTTTGCAGAGTGCGGCATCGAAGACGCCAATCAGCTGGCGCTTGACACCGGCGGGATTGGTCATGGGGCCGAGAATATTAAACAGGGTGCGCACGCCGAGGGCCTTGCGCGGCCCGGCGGCGTATTTCATGGCGCTGTGGTGCTGGGGGGCAAACATAAAACCGATGCCCTCACTCTCGACACAGCGCGCAACCTGGGCGGAGTTAAGGTCGAGCCTCACCCCCGCCGCTTCGAGTAAGTCGGCACTGCCACTCTTGCTGGAGACCGAGCGATTGCCGTGCTTCACCACGCGCCCACCGCTCACCGCCACCACAAAAGCACTGGCCGTGGAGACATTAAACAGACTGGCACCATCGCCACCGGTGCCGACAATATCCACCAGATGCTCACCACTGACGCTAACGCCGCTGGCCAGTTCGCGCATCACCTGCACCGCGCCGGTAATTTCGTCGAGGCTTTCACCCTTCATACGCAGGGCCACGAGGAAGCCGGCGATCTGCGCCGGACTGGCTTCGCCGGTCATTATCTGGCGCATCACCGCGACCATTTGCTCCTGGGTGAGATCAACCTTTTCAATCACCTCGGCGATGGCGCTTTTAATATCCATAGTATGTGTCCCGATAGACCCGGTGGACGATGGCACTAAGCCTCGCCAACACCTTCAAGAAAATGACGCAGCAAATCGTGGCCGTGCTGGCTAAGAATAGACTCGGGGTGAAATTGCACACCCTCTACGTCCAGTGTTTTATGGCGCAGGCCCATAATTTCATCGACCTCGCCATCATCTGTTTGTGTCCAGGCGGTGATCTCTAAACAATCGGGCAAGCTGTCTTTTTCAACCACCAGCGAGTGATAGCGCGTCGCCTCAAAGGGGTTGCTCAGACCACGAAAAACACCGCCATTATTGTGGTGGATGGGCGACACCTTGCCGTGCATCACTTCACGGGCGCGCACCACTTTACCGCCGAAGGCCTGGCCGATGCTCTGGTGACCCAGACAAATACCCAACAGCGGAATGCGACCGGCGAAGTGCGCAATCGTTGCCAGAGAAATACCCGCTTTATTGGGCGTACAGGGGCCGGGAGACACCACGATTTTCTGCGGCGCCAGGGCCTCGATATCGGCAATACTCAGCTCGTCGTTGCGCACCACTTTAACGTCCGCATCCAGCTCGGCGAGATATTGCACCACGTTGTAGGTGAAGGAGTCGTAGTTATCTATCATTAGTATCATCGTCTTACGCCTCCACAACCATGGCCGCCGCACGGAAAATAGCCCGTGCCTTGTTCATGGTTTCCTTCCACTCTAGTGCTGGCACTGAGTCGGCAACAATGCCGCCACCGGCCTGCACGTACAGGTTGCCGTCTTTGATCACCGCCGTGCGAATGGCAATCGCGGTGTCCATATTGCCGTTCCAGCCGAGATAGCCCACCGCGCCACCGTAAATGCCGCGCTTGACGGGCTCCAGCTCATCGATAATTTCCATGGCGCGAATCTTTGGCGCGCCACTCAAGGTGCCTGCGGGCAAGGTAGCACGTAGCACGTCGATGGCCGACAGCTCGGGCTTAACCTGGCCGGTGACATTCGAGGTGATATGCATCACGTGAGAGAAACGCTCCACCACCATTTTTTCCGTCAGCTTTACCGTGCCGGTTTGGGCAATGCGACCGACATCGTTGCGGCCCAGATCGATCAGCATTAAGTGCTCGGCAATCTCTTTCGGATCGGCGAGCATTTCCGCTTCCATCGCCAGATCTTCTGCCTCGGTATGCCCGCGACGACGAGTACCGGCGATGGGCCGCACGGTGACTTCACCCTGCTCCAGCCGGGTGAGAATTTCCGGCGACGAGCCGGCAATCTGGAAATCGCCCATATCGAGAAAGTAGAGATAGGGCGAGGGATTCAAATTGCGTAGCGCCCGGTACAAATTAATCGGCTCGGCGGGGAAGGGCAGGCAGAGGCGCTGGGAGGGCACCACCTGCATGACATCACCGGCACGGGTATAGGCCTTGATCGTTTCAACGGCGGCTTCATAGCCGGCCTGACCCATGCTCGAAACAAAGGCCTCTTCGCTGACGCCCTCACCCTTTAAGCGCACCGGCGGCAATTCGGGGACGGGCTGTTTCAGCCCTGTCTCTATTTCATCAAGGCGTTGCTGAGCACACTCCCAGGCATCGGCCTGCGTGGGGTCGGCGTGAATAATTAAGCTTAAAGTGCCACCCAGATTATCGAAGACCAGCACTTCTTCAGAGACCATCAGCAATATATCGGGCACACCCAATTCGTCGGGCGGGCAACTAGCGGCCAGCCGAGGCTCGATATAACGCACCGTGTCGTAGCCAAAGTAACCCACTAGACCACCGGTAAAACGCGGCAGGTCGGGTCGTTCAGGCATATTGAATTGTTGCTGGAAGGCTTCGATTTCAGCCAGCGGATCTTCCACCGTACGCTCTTCGATCACCGCACCGTGCTTTTCCAGCATCCACTGATGACCGCACACCTTCAGCACCGTCGCCGAAGGCAGACCGATCAGCGAGTAACGGCCCCATTTTTCGCCGCCTTCGACGGATTCGAATAAATAGGTGTAGGGCCCCCGCGCTAACTTGAGGTAACACGATAGTGGGGTTTCGAGATCGGCGAGAATTTCCCGCATCACCGGGATGCGCTGGTAATTTTGCTTTGCCAGGTCGGCGAATTCCTGGGACGACATATCAGGCGTCATGACTATTCCTTTCAATAAAATTGGCTAAGTGCTGTCAGTTGTTCTTTGCAATCGACCACCCGAGGGGGCGGCAAACATCACACGCGGGGCCATCGCCAACGAGTGGAAAGAAAAACCGAGTTTGCTTGCTTAACCAATATCACCAAAAAACTCCTGAATCTGCTGCGGGATTCTAAAGCATTTACCTCTGCTGTT
>MAAC01016243.1_pt1 | contig 15643 bp, 14 predicted proteins | sample 1115981 | NCBI WGS metagenome assembly MAAC01 (sample SAMN04961126, study PRJNA320927) | seawater metagenome | isolation source: sample BD02T64 sea water enriched with oil for 64 days | place: USA:Gulf of Mexico | collected 2013-07-27 | reverse complement strand
CTTAAGGTGCGTCATTTCACCTTCTTTTGGGAAGTGCACATCGCGTAACCTTGATAACCAAAAACGAAAGGCAGCGGCGCGTATGACGATCGGCCAATGGGTAATTTCGCTTTCAGTCAGTGGTCGAACGGCTCTATAGGCCGAGATAAAAGCCTCGAAGCGTTCTTCGTCTAATTGACCGTCAGACGTGGCGCACCAGTCATTCACGGCAACGGCGATATCGTAAGTAAAATAGTCGTTGCAAGCATAATAAAAATCAATAATGCCAGATAATTTATCGCCAGAAAACAAGGCGTTATCGCGGAATAAGTCGGCATGGATGACGCTTTTAGGTAAATCTAACGCATTGTATTGAGCCTGAAACGCCAGTTCGTCGCGGATAAGCTCAGCGCAGTCGGCGTTAACCAGAGGCATCAATAATTCGGCGGCTTGCTGACGCCAATTCGCCCCGCGACTATTGTCACGATGAATGTCGAGTTTTAAGCTGGCTAGGTGGAGCTTTGCCATCGCTTGGCCGATGACAGCGCACTGCGTTGGGTTCGGTGATTCAACGTCACTACCGGCTAGTTTTTCTACAAGAGCGGCAGGTTTGCCATTTAAGGTTGATAGATAAGCGCCGTCATTATTGCGAATCGGTTGGGCGCTTGGTACGCCATTGGCGGACACAAAGGCCATAACGGTTAAGAAGTAGGGTAGTTCTTCTGCTTTTAACTCTTCAAAAAGCGTTAATACGTATTCACCGGAGGTGGTGGTGACAAAATAATTGGTATTTTCAATGCCCGAGCTGATACCTTGAAAATCAACCAGTTCACCTAATGAGTAGCTCTTTAAATGAGCAACCAGTTGGGTGCGCCCAACAAGCGTATAAACAGACATTAACTGAAAGCCGTACGATACTTACCAGCTAAACAGTAACCATTGAGGGATGTTCATGCCCTTCTCAAGTTCTGATCGACGTGTTTCTAAATTGCCATCACCATCGGTGTCGACCATGTAGTAAGCGGGTGCATTTTTTGGTGAAATTTTAATCATGTAGACATTACCGTTAACGCTATATTCGGTAATGGTTTTTGTTTTTTTGCGGGTAATCGTAATGTCGGGTGACATGTTTTCACCGCTAACGATTTGAGAAGGTAGCTCAGGGGGCTCAGGGACAATGGCTGGTTTAATGTCTTCTGCCGCAGAATTCGATGTATACATAAAAAGTAAAGTTAGAATAACGGGTAATAGGCGGCGCATGTTTTTTCCTTTGAGCTAGAGTGCAGGTTACGTCCTAATTATGCCACTATCTGTTGAGTTTTGCACAATTTGGCGTGGTTGTTATGGCTGGCGTTAGAGTTCAAGCAATACTTCCTCTTCTTCGGCAGAAGGTGCAAACCCCCGTTGTTCGTAGAAGTCAAAAATAGCGGTTAAAACTTCATCCGGTGTTTCGCAAATTTGAAAGAGCTCAAGATCTTCCGTTTTGATGGTTCCAGCGTCTAGCAAGGTCGTTGAAAACCAATCAATTAAACCACTCCAAAAGTCCTTGTTGACCAGAATGATGGGGATTTTTCGTGATTTACCCGTTTGAATTAGGGTCAGAATTTCAGCTAGCTCGTCTAATGTGCCAAAGCCGCCGGGTAATACGATGTAGGCGGTGGCATATTTAACGAACATGACTTTGCGCGCAAAAAAGTGCCTAAAGTTTAGGCTGACGTCTTGATAGGGGTTAGCTTGTTGCTCGTGGGGTAATTGAATATTTAAGCCGATACTCGAAGAAGAGCCTTTGAATGCGCCTTTATTGGCTGCTTCCATGATGCCGGGGCCGCCGCCACTGATGACGGAAAATCCGGCATTCGATAATGCCAGAGATATAGCTTCGGCGCGTTGATAGTCGGGATGGTCGTCTTTGAGTCGGGCGGAGCCATAGACGCTCACAGCAGGCCTGACGTGTGAGAGTTGTTCGAAACCATCTACAAACTCTGCAATAATCTGAAATATTTTCCACGCTTCACGTTTTTGCTTATTCATCTGACGCCCTCGTTTTTCATAACATGATGACTTATAGCCACAAGGCATAAGTCTCATTGAACCAAAAGAAAATTACTTTTGGCTAATTCGGCTTTATACAGACAGTATAATCGGCAATATAAAAATTATTGGATACTTTTGATGACTGAAAAAACGCTGGTGCTAGTTGATGGCTCTTCTTACTTGTTTCGTGCGTACCACGCATTGCCGCTGCTGACCAATTCAAAAGGCGAATACACCAATGCTATTTTGGGTGTCACGAATATGCTGAAAAAGCTGGTGGCCACTTATCCAGAGGCTTATTTAGGCGTGATATTCGACGCGCCGGGCAAGACATTTCGTAACGATATGTACCCAGAATACAAGGCGAATAGAGCGTCCATGCCAGAAGAGTTGCGAGAGCAAATAAAGCCTTTGCATGAATTGATAAAAGCGATGGGCTTGCCGCTTGTGATGGAGTCTGGTGTTGAGGCGGATGACGTGATTGGCACGCTCGCCAAGCAAGCTGAAGCAGCAGGACTTAAGGTGGTTATTTCTACCGGCGATAAAGACATCGCGCAAATGGTGACAGATAATATTTCATTGATTAATACGATGAATAATCAGTGGCTAGATATTGAGGGTGTAAAAGAAAAATTTGGCGTGCTTCCTGAGCAAATCATTGATTATTTAGCGTTAATGGGCGATACCTCTGACAATATTCCGGGCGTGCCAAAGGTGGGGCCTAAAACGGCAGCAAAATGGTTGAATAAATACGGCTCACTGGATGAATTAATAGCCTGTGCTGACGAGGTGAAGGGCAAGGTTGGTGAAAGCCTGCGCGAGCATCTTGATGCTATTCCCTTGTCAAAGCAGTTGGTGACGATTAAATGCGATGTGCCATTAAATGAAGCGCCAACTGACTTGCTTCGAGTCGACGTTAATGCAGAGGTTTTGCGCGACATGGTGAGTCATTTTGAGTTTAATTCGTGGTTGAAGCAACTGGGCGCAGGAACTGTCACAGCCACGGCGGCTAACACGATGCCGCAAGAAGCAGATGACGACCCGCTGCCGCCAGCAGTGGAATTAAAGGTCGATACGGTTCTTGATGAGGCGAGTTTTAACGGTTGGTTAGAGAAGTTGTCTAACGCACCTTTGTTTGCCTTTGATACGGAAACGACCGACTTGGATTACACCAAAGCACTGATTGTGGGTGTTTCCTTTGCCGTTGAAGCGGGGCACGCGGCATACGTGCCGTTAGCGCATACCTATCCGGGCGCGCCAGAACAGCTCTCTAGGCAATGGGTTTTAGATCAATTGAAACCGCTGCTGGAATCTGAAACCACGCATAAAGTCGGTCAAAATCTTAAATATGATGCGAACGTGCTGGCAAATCACGATATTCGCTTGGCTGGGATTCAGCACGATACGATGCTTCAGTCATACGTTTTAAATAGCACGGCAACGCGACACAATATGGATGCGCTAGCAGAGAAATATTTAGGCCAGCAGACCATTCATTACGAAGACGTGGCGGGTAAAGGTGCAAAGCAAATTTGCTTTGATCAAGTGCCGGTTGAAATAGCAGCTCCCTATGCCGCTGAAGATGCAGATATTACATTACGTTTGCACCAGCAGCTTTTCTCTAAGTTGGAAAAAACTGAGGCGCTAAAAAAGGTTTATCAGACGATAGAAATGCCGTTAGTGCCGGTGTTGGCAAGAATGGAACAAAGGGGTGTGTTGGTGGATGAGCAGATGTTGCTTCAGCAAAGTGCTGAGTTAGCATCGAAGACCAAAATACTCGAAACGCAGGCGCACGATGTTGCTGGTCAACCGTTTAATTTGGGTTCGCCAAAGCAAATACAAGAAATTTTGTACGACAAATTAGGCTTGCCGGTTCTAAAAAAGACACCGAAAGGTCAGCCATCAACCGCTGAAAATGTATTGCAGGATTTGGCGCTGGACTTTCCATTGCCACGGTTAATTCTTGAGCACCGTAGTCTCAGTAAGTTGCGCTCGACCTATACCGACAAGTTACCCAAGCAAATTAACCCAGTAACGGGCCGTGTACATACGTCGTATCACCAAGCCGTTGCCGCGACGGGCCGCTTGTCTTCGTCTGATCCAAACTTGCAAAATATTCCAGTGCGCAGTGAGGAGGGACGACGAATTCGCCAAGCCTTTATTGCTGATCAGGGTTATACCGTATTGGCGGCCGATTATTCGCAAATTGAATTGCGAATTATGGCGCATTTGTCACAAGATGCCGGGCTGTTACAAGCATTTAAAGAAGGCTTGGATGTCCACAAGGCCACCGCATCGGAAGTATTTGGCGTGCCGCTCGATCAAGTCGAAACGCACCAGCGCCGCTCTGCCAAGGCGATCAACTTTGGTTTGATCTATGGCATGTCGGCGTTCGGTTTGGCTAAGCAGCTAGATATTGACCGTGGTGCTGCACAGGGTTATATCAATTTATATTTTGATCGCTACCCAGGCGTAAAAAGCTATATGGATGAGACGAGGGAGTTGGCGCGTGAGCAAGGTTATGTTGAAACCTTATTTGGTCGGCGCTTATATTTACCCGACATTAATGCGAAAAATGGTCAACGTAGGCAATATGCTGAAAGAACGGCGATTAATGCGCCGATGCAAGGTACCGCGGCAGATATTATTAAATTAGCCATGTTGTCGGTTGATGATTGGTTGCAAGTGGATCAGCCGCGGGTACGGATGGTAATGCAGGTGCACGATGAATTGGTGTTTGAAGTTGAAAACAGTTATTTGGAGCGGGCTAGCGATATTATTCGGCAAAAAATGAGCGAGGCGGCTGCGCTGGATGTGCCGCTAGTTGTCGACGTGGGTACTGGGAAGAACTGGGATGAGGCCCACTAGATAAAACATAGCGTTGGGAAAACAAGTGCTTTTACGTGGTAGTAAAGTGGGTGGATAGAAATAAAGGTTTTGTTGAGCTAAAAGCAGTAAAAAATAAAAAGTGAACTTTTTGAGAAAGATTTAGTCAAACAGCCGTATCTAGTTAGATATGCTTGCTCATATCTCCCCCTCCCCTTGAGCAAGTTCTTTCGGTTAGCTATAACCGAATTCTGAAGCCCTAGGCTGTTTTTGGCTCTAGGGCTTTTTTTTGCTTATAATTTCTGCCACATTTAGGTGTTCATCTAACCAATTATGTATCTGCTCTATGCCTTCCTTTTTAAGAGAGGAAAATAGCTCCACTTGAACGTTGGCGGTCGAATCTTTAAGTAGTTTTTGAACAGCAAATAAGGTGTTTTTAGCGCCATTGCGATTGAGTTTGTCGGCTTTTGTTAGCGCCACAAAAACATCTAAATTTAAATGAGCGGCATAATCGATCATTTGTATATCGAATTCACCTAGCGAGCGACGAATATCGACCAGTAAAACCAGTCCATTGAGCGCCTTTCTTTTTTCCAAGTAACGTTCAAGCTCTTTTTGCCATTTTTGTTGAACGCTCGGTGGCACTTTAGCGTAGCCATAGCCGGGCAAATCCACTAAGCAGCGCTGCTCATCAAGTTTGAAATAAACAAGCTGTTGAGTTCTGCCGGGCGTTTTGCTGGTTCTAGCGAGGCTTTTTTGATTGGTCAGTGTGTTGATGGCGCTTGACTTGCCCGCATTTGACCTACCGGCGAAGGCGACTTCGTATTCGATGCCTTCAGGGGTGGTTTTTAGATTGGGAGCATTAAGCAGATATTCGGCGCGGTGATAAAGGGGGTTCATATTGAAAGTTTGGCTAGAAAAGTGCTTTATTGTACCGGAGTGAGGAAATGCAGTGTGTATAACAACAAATGTGCTAGAAAAAGACTAAACTTGAAGTGGAATTATTGTAAAATCAGCAGCTGAATTTAGCGTTAAGCGAAATATAGCGAGGAAATAAGGGTGAGTAAAATTTCATTGGCGGTAGTAGTGTTGGCCTTATTAGCTTCTGCTCAATCATGGGCAGGCGATGCAGTAGCTGGTAAAGCAAAAGCGGCGCAATGTGCCGCGTGTCATGGTGCTGCAGGCATTAGCCCAATGGGGCTTTACCCTAACTTAGCGGGGCAAAAGGAACAATACTTGGCAAAGCAGATAAACGACTTTCGTTCAGGGTTACGTAAAGACCCAACGATGCAAGCGATGACTAGTGCGCTATCTGATGATGACGTGGCAAACCTTGCTGCGTATTATGCCGGTATTAAATAAAAATCAGTTTAGTTGGAAGGAATGATGAAATTAAATATATTTGTGATTTGTTTTTTTACTGCATTAGTATCAATGGATGCTTTTGCTGTAGGTGATGTTGAAGCTGGCAGAGCAAAAGCTGCGATGTGTGCAGGTTGTCATGGGCAAAATGGTAATAGCTCAAACCCAGTATGGCCAAAACTAGCCGGCCAGCATGCGTTTTATATTGAAAAGGAGCTGCATGACTTTCAAAACAAAAAACGTACCGACGCAACCATGGCGCCGATGGCGGCGGGTTTGAATGATGTTGATATTGAGAACATAGCCGCTTTCTTTGCGAGTGTTCCTTCAACCGTTGAAGCGGCGAGTGCCGATAAAATCAAATTGGGTGAAAAAATCTACCGTGCTGGAAAAGTTGGTAATGGCTTGCCTGCTTGTATCGCTTGTCATGGGCCTAATGGTGCCGGTAGTGCGCCTGCGCGGTTCCCTCGTATCGGCGGTCAACATGCGGCTTATTTATCTAAAGCACTGAAAGATTTCAAAGCAGAAACGCGTGATAATGATCACCAAGCGATGATGCGCGATATTGCTGGACGCATGAGTAACAAAGAAATTGAGGCGGTTTCGTCATATATTTCAGGATTACACTAGGTCAACGTATTCTTCAAAAAAGGGCAACTTTGTTGCCCTTTTTTGTTTTAGGTTAATGTGAGTTACAAAGCTCATTAAACTTTTTATGAATAATCAATCAGTGACACCCACAGAGACGCTTCCCCCTAGAACATCGGCATTGTTGTTGAAGTTTCTTGGTTCGATGAACTTGGCGATAACGCTATTGGTGGGCCTATCTATCGCCGCCATCATAGGCACAGTGTTACAACAAAATCAGCCCTATACCGACTACATCATAAAGTTTGGCCCTTTTTGGTTCGAGGTATTCAATCAAATTGGTTTGTATGACGTTTACTCGTCGAGTTGGTTTTTGTTTATCTTGTTTTTCTTAGTTCTTTCAACCAGTACGTGTATTTATAGAAATGCGCCGAATATGTTGCGTGAGATGCGTGAATATCGGCAAAATATCCAGCTCAAAACATTGGAGAATTATTCCAATACGCACCGTTGGGCGCTTACGCAATCAATGGAAGATATTCAGCATGTGGGGAAAAAGATATTTTCGCACAATGGCTATAGCGCAAGATTAAAAGACGGCGATGGCTATACCTTGATTTCGGGCATGAAGGGAGGCGGTAGTCGGCTAGGCTATATCCTTACTCATATGGCGATCGTGTTGATCTGCATCGGTGGTTTGATTGATGGAAATGCCATTTTAAAGGCGAGAGAAATGCTGGGGCAAATTGCGCCAGAGACAAGAAATATTGCCGCTAGTGATGTGCCTGAAATTAGTCGCCTAGGGGTTAATAACCAGTCTTTTCGCGGCAGTGTTTCGATTCCAGAGGGTCGTCAAACCGATGTTTTGTTTCTTAATTATAAAGACGGCTACCTCGTACAAGAGTTACCGTTTTCGGTTGAAGTAAAAGATTTTAGAATTGAGCATTATGATAGTGGTCAACCAAAATCCTTCGAAAGTGATTTAGTTGTACACGATAAACGCTTGGAGCAACCGTTAGAGCAAACTATTTCCGTTAATCACCCGTTAATCTACGACGGTTATTCTATCTATCAAGCGAGTTTTTCTGATGGCGGTTCTGAGCTAGAGTTGTTAGCCTGGCCATTGATGGGTGCGGCTAAGGCAACAAGAAAGATAGAAATTAAAGTGGGTGATGAGTTGGAAATGAACTTATATAGCAATCCTTGGATTCTAGAAACCTCTGATTTTCGTTTGTTTAATATTAATCCATCAGAAGACCCGACTAAAAAATTCAAAAATGCAGGCCCTAGTGTGCAGTTCAAAATGCGCAATAAAACAGGGGAGGCGAAAGAATTTTTAAACTATATGGTTCCAGTGGAAAGAGACGGGGCTTTTTATTATTTGAGTGGTGTGCGTGGATCACCTGCCGAAGAGTTTAGGTATTTATATGTGCCTGTCGATGATAAAGGTAGGATTGATCGGTTTATGAAGTACCTACACGCGCTTGCAGATGAGGAGTTGTTGCAAAGAATGGCGGCAGAGCAAAATTTTGCGGGATCTTCCTTGCCATCAAAAGAAGCGGCTCAGCTTAATAAAGCAATGGTTAGTTTAGTGGGTTTGTTTGTTGAAAATGGCATGCAAGCCGTGATTACTCAAGTCGAAAAAAACGTGCCAGCAGAGAAACGAGAAGAAGTATCAAAGCTGTATATTAGGGTTCTGCAGCAAATATTGGGGGCCGTGTATGTTGATGTGCTGACCGAAGAGGGTGTTGACGTTAGTTTGGGTGTGGATGAACAGAAGGCGGAGTTTTTTGATGCGGCGACAGCAGCGATTGGAGCGATTGGTCGCTATGGTTCACCCGTTTATTTTCAATTGTCTAGTTTTGTCCATCATCAGGCCAGTGGCTTGCAAATTGCCAAAGCGCCTGGAAAGAACTTGGTTTACCCGGGTTGTGCAATGCTGATTTTGGGCGTATTTTTAATGTTTTATGCACCTCAGCAGCGATTGTGGGCTTGGTTAGAGCAAACGGATGACGGTGTGACGTTTGTTCTGGCGGGGCATGCTATTAGAAACAAGCTGGACTTTTCCAAGCAATATCAACAGATACAAGCACAGTTTGATCGTGTTTTAACGAGTTAGGGTACCGATATGAATAGTACGCACGCAGCCTTGCAGCATGAGCTAGATCAGCAATCTTTTTGGAAATGCTTAAGCGTTTTTGATTGGGTATGGGCGGTGATCGTTTTGATAGGCACCGGTTATGCCTATGCTAGCTATGCCGCTTTAATGGACGGCTATGAAAAGGGTATATTGGTTTCAACGGGTGTTAGTTTGGTTGCACTCGGCTGGCACTGGAAAGAAATTAGAGGGTTGTCACTGGCCGTCTTTGTGTTGAGTATTTTTGGCGTGAGTCGATATGTTAATGGGCTTGCTGATGCCGAAGTGGATTTCTTTTTGAGATTCCTTGTGTCTAGCCAGTCGGCGATTATGTGGATGAGTGCATTGTACGTGCTGGCAACGGTAACGTACTTTATTGCATTTTTCACACGCTCAGAGTTCTCAGGAAAAGTGGCCAGTGCGATGACGTGGTCTGCAACAACAATGGGTTTAGTGGGCCTAATGATTAGGTGGCGTGAGTCCTACCTCATTGGTTTGGATGTGGGGCATATTCCCGTTAGTAATTTATACGAAGTCTTTATTCTGTTTTCAATTATTACTGCCTTATTGTATTTATTTTACGAGCGTCGTTATCAAACGCGGATGTTGGGTGGTTTTGTCTTGTTAGTGATCAGCGCTGCGGTTGCTTTTTTGCTCTGGTACGCCTTTGATAGGGACGCGGCTGATATTCAACCGTTGGTGCCAGCTTTAAAGAGCTATTGGATGAAAATTCACGTGCCAGCTAACTTTGTTGGCTACGGTGCTTTTGCGTTGGCGGCGATGGTGGCGACGGCGTATCTTATTCGTGTGAAAGCCGAGCAGAATGATCCGAACGGTATAGCCATGACCTTGCCCGCGCCGGACATCCTTGATGATCTGATTTATAAATCCATTGCGTTGGGCTTTGCGTTTTTCACCTTGGCCACTATTTTGGGTGCCTTATGGGCCGCCGAAGCCTGGGGTGGATATTGGTCCTGGGATCCAAAAGAAACTTGGGCGTTAATCGTTTGGTTAAATTATGCGGCTTGGTTGCATATGAGATTAACAAAAGGCTGGCGAGGTAAGCCGATGGCGGTATGGGCGATAGTGGGTCTTTTTGTTACATTATTTGCCTTTTTAGGGGTGAATATGTTTTTGTCAGGGTTACATTCATACGGTGAGCTTTAAGGCTGGCTATTTTAGGAGATGGAAATGCGTAAGTTTTTGATATTATTTGGGGTATTTATTGCGTTGTTCGGTGGGTTCGCAGTTGCCGCTGAAACTTTTGATGAAGGCATTGATTATGAGTTGATAGAGCCTGCTCAGCCAACTGATGATCCCGATCGTATCGAGGTGGTGGAAATCTTCTGGTATGGCTGTCCGCATTGTTACCACTTCGAGCCTACCTTGGAAACTTGGGTGAAAAGTATTCCAAAAGACGTGGATTTTTATCGCTTACCCGCCGTTTTTAATGATCAATGGGAAGTCCATGCACGGGCTTATTTCACGGCAGACATTTTAGATGTATTAGAGCACTCGCATGGGGCGCTATTTCATGCGCTACATGGAGAGAAGAAAACGATTAATACCGTTGCTAAACTAGCGGCCTTTTATGCGCAGTATGGCGTAGAGGAAAGCTTGTTTAAGAAAACCTATCACTCGTTTGTTGTAAATACTAAAGTAGCTAGAACGAAAGAGATGGTCCAGCGCTACGGAGTAACGGGCGTGCCGGCAATGGTTGTTGAAGGCAAGTACTTGATAACCGGCTCAATGGCAAAGAGTTATGGGAATATGTTAAAAATCATCGATTACTTGGTCGAAAAGGAAAGAAAAGCCAAGTAAGTCGAGTTATTTGCTAACGGCAGTTTTCGTTGATAAATGCATTGAGCTGTTCACGCTGTAGGTTTTTGTCTTCAGCGGTGAACCGAGCATAGTTCCCTTCCGCATCTTTATACAAACGGTTGCCACCATAATCTAGCTGAGCAAGATTTTCTTTGCTCGTCTCACATCTTTCTTGGCGCCGTGCTTGTTTGATGACTTCCTGTTGACGTTTGTCACTAGCCGCTTTTCGCTCGGCATTTGACTTGGAAATTTCATTGGCGCTGTCTTGGATAGACTGTTGTGCTTGCTGGCTCTCAACAACCGTCTGTGATTTAACAACAATTTTTTGGCGTGCTATAGATTTGTTTTTTGGAGGGGTTTGTCCGTAGTTGGTGGTGCCTTGCTCATCGACCCAATGGTAGATGGTTGCATGAGTTAGGCTGCTAGAAAGTAAGAAAATACAAACCATTAAAGTGCGATACATACTCAACTCCCTGTGTCTTATGTATAAATTAGGTGTTCTATAAGCAAGTATATAGTACTTATTGAGTAATGAAAGAACTTGACCAACCGCGCAAAAATTAGTATTTTGTCGAGTTCGATTGCGCGTTGTAATCAGATCTGTTTTAGATCGAATAAAATCATTTAAATTTTGGAGAATCATTGTGGAGCTAAGTGGCGGTGAAATCGTCATCCAATCCTTGAAAGACGAGGGTGTGGAATACGTGTTTGGGTACCCGGGTGGGTGCGTACTGCATATATATGATGCTATTTTTAAGCAGCAAGATGTCAAACACGTGTTGGTCCGTCATGAACAAGGCGCTACACATGCTGCTGATGGTTATGCACGTTCATCCGGTAAGCCTGGTGTGGTGCTAGTGACATCTGGCCCAGGGGCGACAAATGCGGTAACAGGCATTGCTACGGCCTATATGGACTCGATTCCAATGGTAGTTATTACTGGGCAAGTACCCAAGCCTGTTATTGGTACGGATGCATTCCAAGAGGTGGATACCGTGGGTATTACACGCCCGTGCGTTAAACATAATTTCTTGGTGAAAGAGGTTGCGGATATTGCTGAAACGATGAAAAAAGCGTTTTACTTGGCAACCTCTGGTCGACCGGGTCCAGTGGTGGTTGATATTCCAAAAGACATTACTGACCCAAGTATTAAGGTTCCTTATCAGTATCCTGCAGAAGTGAGCATGCGCTCATATAACCCTGTTGTTAGTGGTAATATTGGTCAAACAAGGAAAGCAGTTAAGCTAATTCAAGCAGCCAAACGCCCAGTTATATATAGTGGCGGTGGTGTTATTTTGGGTGAAGCCAGTGAAGAGTTGAGGGAGTTGTGCCATACCTTGAATTTCCCAGTGACCCAGACATTAATGGGTTTGGGCGCATTCCCTGGAACAGATGTGCAGTCAATGGGCATGTTGGGAATGCACGGCACGTACGAAGCAAATATGGCGATGCACGATAGTGATTTAATTATCGCCATTGGCGCGCGTTTTGATGATCGCGTTACCGGTAAAATCGCCGATTTTTGCCCGCACGCAAAGATCATTCATATTGACGTAGACCCCGCCTCTATTTCAAAAACAATTACGGTTGATGTGCCGATTGTTGGGCAAGTTAAACCCGTCTTATTGGATATACTTGCGCAATTGGAGAGTTTAGGCGAAACTTTTACTCGTGAGCGTATTGGCGCTTGGTGGGATCAAATTGATGAATGGCGTGCAATGGATTGTATGGCGTATGACAAAGACAGCGGTACCATCAAGCCGCAGTATGTTATTGAACAGTTGTATAAAGTGACTAACGGTGAAGCGTTTGTTACCTCGGATGTTGGGCAGCACCAAATGTTTGCCGCGCAATTCTATCCGTTTGATAAACCACGTCGTTGGATTAACTCCGGCGGTTTGGGCACTATGGGCTTTGGCTTACCTGCCGCAATGGGCGTGAAATTCGCAAACCCCGATGCCGATGTTGCTTGTGTAACAGGTGAGGGCAGTATTCAAATGTGTCTGCAAGAGTTATCCACCATGTTGCAATACGACACGCCAGTAAAAGTGATCAACTTAAACAATGGTTACTTAGGTATGGTGCGTCAGTGGCAAGAATTCACCTATAAGAGCCGTTATTCACATTCGTATCTTGAAGCCTTGCCCGATTTTAAAAAATTGGCTGAAGCGTATGGCCACGTGGGCATGCAAATCACTAAAAAGGAAGATGTTGAACCAGCGTTAAGAGAGGCATTTGCAATGAAAGATCGTACGGTCTTTATGGACTTCTTAACGGATACAAAAGAAAACGTGTACCCGATGATACAAGCAGGCAAAGCGCATAACGATATGGTGATGGCGCCGAGTTCAAAATATAAAAGGATACTGGCATGAGTCGTCAGCATATTATTTCAGTGTTACTGGAAAATGAAGCGGGTGCTTTATCGCGAGTTGCGGGTCTGTTTTCTGCTAGAGCGTACAATATCGAGTCGTTAACAGTCGCACCAACGTTAGACCCTACTTTGTCGCGGCTAACGTTGGTAACGGTTGGTAATGATGAAACGATTGAGCAAATTAAAAAACAACTGAATAAGTTAATAGACGTCGTTAAGTTGATTGATTTATCAGAGTCTTTTTCATTAGAACGTGAACTTGTTCTACTGAAAGTGAAAAAGACGGATGCGATGCTGCAAAAGATTGATAACTTAGGTAGCGGCTCATTGGCGCGTGTTACCGATGAAACAGATGGCTATTTAATTATTGAATTGTCGGGTGAAAAAGTTTGGTTAGATGACTTCTTGTCTTCTTTGGAAGGTGAGGTACTTGAGGTTGTTCGTACAGGTGTTATAGGTCTTTCTCGTGGAGAGAGATCGCTAACGCTGTAATCCATGAAGTGTGGTGTCTTGCGTTAGCAAGGCGATTAAATTTTAATAACATTAGGAAAAAAAATGAATATTTATTACGATAAAGATGCTGATCTTTCTATCATCAAAGGTATGACGGTTGCAGTGATTGGTTACGGTTCACAAGGCCATGCGCACGCAAACAACTTGAAAGACTCAGGCGTTAATGTTGTTGTGGGTTTAAGAGCAAGTTCTTCATCTGTTGCCAAGGCACAAGAAGCAGGACTAGAGGTCAAAGAAGTAGCCGCTGCAGTAGCGAGTGCTGACTTGGTAATGATCTTAACGCCAGACGAATTTCAATCTCAGCTATACACAACTGAAATTGAGCCAAACATTAAGCAAGGTGCGGCATTAGCATTTGCTCACGGTTTTGCTATTCACTATAACCAAGTTGTTCCACGTGCTGATTTAGACGTTGTGATGATTGCGCCTAAAGCTCCGGGCCATACAGTACGTAACGAATTCAAAAATGGCGGCGGTATTCCAGATTTAATCGCTATTTTCCAAGACGCTTCAGGCAAAGCAAAAAATATCGCTTTATCTTATGCATCAGCCATTGGTGGTGGCCGTACAGGTATCATCGAAACTACATTTAAAGACGAAACCGAAACTGATTTATTCGGCGAGCAAGCTGTTTTATGTGGCGGCGCTGTTGAGCTTGTAAAAATGGGTTTCGAAACATTGGTTGAAGGTGGTTACGCTCCAGAAATGGCGTACTTCGAATGTTTGCACGAACTTAAATTGATCGTTGATTTAATGTACGAAGGTGGCATCGCCAACATGAACTACTCAATCTCAAACAATGCTGAGTACGGCGAATACGTCACTGGCAAAAAAGTGATTAACGACGAGTCTCGTGAAGCCATGCGTGAAGCGCTTAGAAATATTCAAAATGGTGAATATGCTAAACAGTTCATCGTTGAAGGCGCGACCAACTACCCATCAATGACAGCGAACCGTAGAAACAATGCGGCTCACCAAATTGAGCAAGTGGGTGGTAAATTGCGTGAAATGATGCCTTGGATTACTGCAAACGCATTAGTAGATAAGACTAAAAACTAGTCGATTCTGAGTTGCTAAGAAAGGCGGCCGTTTTAACGGCCGCTTTTTTTTGTCATCAACACTTGATGCTAGGCTATACTAAAAACACTACTAGCGGAGTTAGTTCTGGATGAAACAAACAAAAAAAGCACCATCAAAAGGGCTTTATTTACTACCAAATTTATTTACAACGAGCGCTTTATTCGCTGGTTTTTATGCGATTACGGGTGCTGTTAATGGTCACTTTGAAATAGCGGTTATTGCGATCTTTATTGCCATGGTGTTGGATGGCTTAGATGGTCGAGTGGCGCGAATGACGAATACCCAAAGCGAGTTTGGCGCGCAATATGACAGTTTGGCAGACTTGGTTTCTTTTGGCGTGGCGCCTGCAGTTGTAGCGTATTCATGGGGCTTAGCATCATTGGGCAAGTTTGGTTGGATGGTCGCTTTTGTGTACGCAACTTGCGGAGCACTACGTTTGGCTCGTTTTAATGTGCAACACAATACAGCGGATAAACGTTATTTTCAGGGTCTGGCCAGTCCCGCCGCTGCGGCGTTGGTCGCCGGTTATATTTGGCTGATGGAAGACCATCAAATTTCCGGTACGGCAGCGGTGTATGGCTTGCTGTTGGTCACTTTATTGTCTGGTTTACTCATGGTCAGTAACATTCGTTATCATAGTTTCAAAGAAATAAACTTCACGGGTAAGGTACCATTCGTGGTGGCGGTGATTGTTATGCTGGTATTGGCGCTGGTGTACGCTGCGCCACCGTTAGTCTTATTTGTTGTTTGTTTAGCGTATGCCCTGTCAGGGATTGCCCTAACGATGAGTTTATTGCGTCGTAAAAGGCGTGACAAAAAGGCCGATAAGGCTGAATGACGACGTCAGCTAGACAATTAGAATATCTGGATACCTTAGGTATTCAGGTTTGGGTGGAGAGAGACAAACCAGCAGAAAGAGAGCCTGAAAA
>MAAC01015765.1_pt1 | contig 15653 bp, 14 predicted proteins | sample 1115981 | NCBI WGS metagenome assembly MAAC01 (sample SAMN04961126, study PRJNA320927) | seawater metagenome | isolation source: sample BD02T64 sea water enriched with oil for 64 days | place: USA:Gulf of Mexico | collected 2013-07-27 | reverse complement strand
CCACCCAAACTCTACATTGCCGCCGATGAAATGCGAAAAAACTCTCCGGGTATTGACCTGAATGATCCAATATCCGCCAAATTACTGTTGGATAAGATGACGACAGCAATGGCCAAACAATACACCGCTGGCCCCATCATTGGTGGAGAACTGATCGCTGGAGAACCAATAAAAAAACCACGGATTGATGGACAGTCGAAAGTAAACGTTACCCCACAACCGGTTCTATCTCCATCAAATCCCTGCGACACAGTGGGCTATTGCACCCACGCCCGCACAGAAGATATTGAACGTGCTCTGTCCCTCGCCTCCTCGGCACAATCTGTTTGGGATACCTGCGGCGGACACGCTCGGGCAAATATTCTAGATCGAATGGCGGAGGAGCTAGAGCAACAACTGCCCTCTCTGATGGGGCTGATTTGCAAAGAAGCCGGACGAACCATCCCCGATGCCTTATCCGAAGTCCGTGAGGCCATCGATTTCTGTCGTTACTATGCCCTGCAAGCTCGGTCACATTTTTCTGACCCAACGAACCTACCGGGACCAACCGGTGAAGATAATCAATTGAGCCTCCACGGGCGTGGCGTGTTTCTTTGTATCAGTCCTTGGAATTTTCCACTGGCTATTTTTACCGGACAAATAGCGGCGGCCCTCGTTACGGGGAATACCGTGATTGCCAAACCTGCAGAGTGCACACCCCTAGTAGCAGCTCTCGCCGTACAACTCTTTCATCAAGCGGGGATACCGCCCGATGTTTTACATTTGGTCACAGGGGAGGGGGCCAAACTGGGCAAGAGATTGTTGTCAGATCAAAGAATTTCAGGTGTTGCTTTTACCGGCTCCACAGAAACTGCCAAGCTGATTCATCAAGAATTGGCCAACCGATCCGGTCCGATAATACCGTTGATTGCTGAAACCGGCGGCCAAAATGTGATGGTAGTGGATTCCACCGCACTACCTGAACAGGTAGTGGACGATGTTATCCATTCAGCATTCCTCAGTGCTGGGCAGCGATGTTCGGCCCTACGTGTCTTATTTCTACAGGAAGACGTAGCAAACGATATTCTAATTATGCTGGCGGGCGCATTGGACACCTATCGGATGGGCGATCCCACAAAACTAGCCACTGACATTGGCCCGGTAATACATCAAGAAGCACAGGAAATCTTGATGGCACATATCGATAAATTGACTATACAAGGTCAATTAATTACCCACTTAAATCCGCACTTGGCCACTCAATCAAACACTCGCCCAACCCAGACCGAAGAGCAGAAACAAGGGTATTTTGTTACGCCCCATATTTTTGACATTGAATCTCTACAACAACTGCCCGATGAAATTTTCGGCCCAATTCTGCATGTGATTCGTTACAACGCTAATGAACTCGACGAGGTCATAAAACAAATTAATGACAGCCGCTATGGATTAACGTTGGGTGTACACAGTCGCATCCAGGCATTTGCAGATTACATTTTCAACCGTACCCAAGTGGGCAACACCTACATCAATCGAAATATGGTCGGCGCCATGGTTGGCACCAACCCCTTTGGTGGTTGTAGGCTATCAGGTACTGGCCCCAAAGCCGGAGGCCCACACTACCTGCTTGGTTTTGCCACAGAAAAAACTCGTACAGAAAATATCACCGCCCGAGGAGGGAATACTAAACTGCTTAAATTAACTGACAAATAACGTATCACCAGATACCGTGCACACCCCCACATGAGGAATCATTTTTTATTTATAAATTCAAAAAGTTACCCCATTTTATTTATATCAACACAGGGGTGGGATAAGATAACGCTGACTAATACAATTGCGAACTAATCGGCAGATATATTGTTGCTATTCGCATAGGCAAGCTTTTCAAATTTTTAACCACAGCTTAAGAAGTAGGGCATTATGGAAGTAGATCAGCCCTTCTTTGAATTGAAAGATGCCTACCATCGTGAAGTGGATAAACGTTATGGCCAAGAAGCTTTAGGTCTTATCATTGATAACAACCACTCGAGAGAACAACAGGATTCCGCTTTGAAGGCAGCTCGAGAGGGCGCTCGTCATGTATTTTCTCTGCACGGTGATGCAGCAAAAAAACATTTAAACAGCATCGATACTGTGAACATAGCTTAGACAATGAATTTTACTGCTTGGCAATTTTTATTAGTGTTTTTACCCCTCAGCATTCTTGCTTTTGCTCTACTCAAACACGCCACAGGCCGACAGCTCTTCCTGATCGCAATTTCCTTATTTTTCTATGCTTACTCAGGTGCAAGCAATGCTGCGGTACTGCTTGTTTCCATTATCGTAAACTATACCGTAGGGCATATTCTCTGCTCCTTAAGCACACCAAACAGGCAGTGGCGTTTATTCACATTATGGCTAGGTGTTCTTGGCAATCTCGGCTGTCTCATTGCCTTTAAAGTTCTAGCGCTCAGCAGTGGTGAAGGTGAGGGATTTCGAACAGAACAGGATATATTAATTCCACTGGCCCTCTCGTTTATTACATTTCAGCAAATAGGGTTTATTTACAGCTGTTATACAAAAAAAATACAGCAAGTAAAATTACTGAATTATCTATTTTTTATCGCCTTTTTTCCCCAGTTAATCATGGGGCCGATTGTCCGTTACGAAGATATTAATCGGCAGCTTCAAAGCGGTAGCCTAAAACGGTTTTCTTTAGAAAATTTTTCCGTTGGATTGAGTATTTTTGGTTTTGGTCTGGCCAAGAAGGTTCTGCTGGCAGACTCTATCTTCATCCACGTTGATCGGGTTTTTACTGCGGCAGTAACCACCCAGGTATCTACCACCGATATGTGGTTCGCCATTATCGCCTTCCAGCTACAAATCTTTCTGGATTTTTCTGCCTACGCCGATATGGCCATTGGGTTGGCACGTATTTTTGGTATTAACTTACCCGTTAATTTTGATCGGCCATACAAAGCAAGAGATCGCTTTGATCTATGGCGTCGCTGGCATATCAGTTTCGTCGTTTTTATGCGCACTCATGTTTTTTTGCCGCTGGTTCGAAAGGCAAAATTACCTGTTGCACTAGCTCTGATAGTCACGGGTTTATTATCCGGTGTTTGGCATGGTATGGGTTGGACATTCATTCTTTGGGGTGCCCTTCAAACACTTTTAATGTTGGCCGCTCACTACCGCAAGAAAATATTCAACCAATCCGACGAGGGTGGCCGGGTGAGTATTTTTTTCTCGATAGCCACCACATTTTTAGTCAGTTGCCTGACCGGCGCGGTGTTCCGCACTCCAACCATTGACGGCGTTTTGGCGGTTTACGGACAGCTCCTAGCCTGGAACCCACTGCCGTCGCTGTTGAGCTTTCGTTCCTATGTGGCCCTTGTAGTTTGTACATTTGTTGCTTGGGTCTGGCCTGACACCCATCAGCTGTTTCATCGATACTGGCAGGCCACAGACCTGCGTTCAATAAATTCCCGACCAAGAGGCTTCGCGGAGCCTTCCTGGATAGAATTTCGGCTGTCCATCCCCTGGGCCATCATTGGCGGAATAACGTTGGTGATCTGCTTCCTACTTCTTGGCCAGTCTGGACGGTTTATCTATGTCCAGTTCTAACGAAAAAGCAGCACGCTCCTACCTATGGAGTCTTGCAATAATACTCTTCCTTGCCTTCGGGCTAATTATGTTGCTTAGCTGGATTGTGGACCCCCTCGGTGTACTCCGTGATGATCGAGGTTTTCCCACACTTTGTGCCGATGGCATTAAAACTACTGATGATCGTGCCAGCATCCCCTTACTGCCACTCAAGACCGACTTCAATCAAGCCATAATCGGCACTTCACGTATTAAGCGTGGATTTACACATAGGGCCTTTGAAAAAAATGCTCTCGGTAAAACTGCAAATCTCGGCATCAACGGCCTGAATCTAAACGAACTACACCGGCTATCAATGCCACTAATACGTTCGGAGCAGTTGGATACACTTTGGGCCGGCCTCGACTTCCGTATGTTCATTATGCTCAAGCCAGCAAAAATGGAGGTCTACGAAATAAGCCACGAATCAAATAATCGATGGCAGTCGTACCTAGTAGGCACACTGTCCTTCACCGCCTTGCGAGAGACAAACTATGTTTTGCGGCACTTTCATAATTGTAGAACACCCATCAGGGACTACAGGGGCTTTATTATTAAAGGGAAATACTGGAACAAAAGAAACAAGGCCTTGAATCGAAAACAAAACCAACCAGACTATATGGAGCGGCGGGGAAGAAAACTATTCGACAGGTTTTCCAGCATCGATGCAACGCAACCTGCACGTTACCAGTATCACCTAGCCCTTCTAGAGCAACTGATGAAAGAGGCTGCGGATCACTCAGTCCAGCTCCACCTTTTCATTAACCCCTCTCCCCCATGGTATTTCGACATACTGGAGCGGGCGGGCAAACTGGACGAATATCGACAGTGGCAACTGGATATACAGGCACTTATCCAAAACGCCCATCATACGGCGATACCACCCAAATTTCGGGACTTCTCTGACTGGTACGCTCACGAGGACTCAATGCCCCCGGGATGTCATGACAGCTTTGCACCACCCTGTCCATTCTATGATTTCATACACTACAGGCCTCAGGTCGGGACGCAGATAGTGAAGGAGTTTCAAGAGTAACAACAACTGTACTCACAGCTTAACTACTGCGGACCAACTATTCTGGGTGACCCATAGATCAGTTGACGGGTGGCGAATTCCCTGCGCCGACAAAGACAGGCTGACGCTTTTCACGCGCGGCATTGAGCCCTTCCTGAAGATCCTCTGACTCTCGGCATTGCTGAATTAATGCCAGCGCTTCTGACTCACACAGAGAACCCTCAGCCACCTGATCACAAAGTTTTTTCATCGCCGTCACGGCAAGGGGGGCAAGCTTACTGATGGAATCGGCCATTTGTTCTGTGGTTTCTATTAACTGGTCTGATACCACTAAATGTGTCAGATAGCCCAGAGACAATAGCGCTTTTGCATCCAATGTTTCGGCTGCTATAAGTAGCCGTTTAGACGTATTGAGACCCAAACGTTGAACATACCGCCGGAGACCATTCAGGGGATAACAAAGACCAAAACGAGCGGCTGGCACACGTATTGTCATGCCCTGTACACCAATACGAAAATCGCAACATAAGCCAACTTCTGCACCGCCACCATAGGCGCTACCATTCAGAGCACAGATAGATGGCATGGGCATAGCAGCGAGTTTGTCCGTGAGAATCTCAAAATGTTCTCCACTCAGGTCGCCGCTAGACATCTGAGTTAGCGAAGCGCCAGCACAGAATGTCTGGTCTCCACTACCGGTAACAACCAATACTCGGACGTCGGACCGATTCTCCACAGATTCAAGGTGTGAAATAAAAAGATCGATGTCCTCTGCCACCAAAGAATTGTGTTTTAAGGGATTGTCCAACGTGATCCAGGCTATTTTCCCCTTAACCGCTAAACGGATCGCCTCTTTAGAATCGGTCATGAATGGGGCCTTCAAAAAATATAGGGTTAGGCGTAGCGCTTATTAATATCTTCCACTGCGATGTGATATTTGGAGCGCATTTCTTCAAGATTGGTGATGTTGACGCCTAGGTCTCTTAACAACCCATCGGCAATACTGTAAATCCACCCGTGTACAGTCAGATCCTGACCTCGCGCCCAAGCATCTTTGATAATATTGGTTTTGCAAACATTGACTACCTGCTCAGTTACATTCAGCTCACAGACCTTATTGACCAGTTCTTTTGCATCCTGACCTTCAGCAAGGAATGCCTGATGGATGTATTGCACATCCTGAACATTGAGCAACCAGTTGTCGATAAGACCAAGCCGCTGCCTTTCCACCGATGCTCTCACCCCGCCACAACCATAGTGACCACAGACGATCACATGCTTCACTTTGAGGTATTCCACAGCGTACTGCATCACTGAGAGGCAATTTAGGTCACTGTGTACCACCAAGTTGGCCACATTGCGGTGAACAAATAGCTCGCCCGGCATTAGACCTACAATTTCGTTCGCCGGGACACGGCTATCAGAACAGCCAATCCACAAATATTCTGGAGCCTGTTGTTTGGAGAGTTTCTCAAAGAAGCTGGGGTCGCTCTCTTTGACGGCCTCTGCCCAGGCAATATTTTTTTCGAACAACTCTTTCACTTGGACTCTCCAGGTTATTTCACTAGCAACCACGTTCTAGCACACACATGGAGTTTAAGGGCTATTCAGGCACAAAAAAACCGGAATTTTCATCCGGTTTTTCAAGGTGTTCATTATACCGTGTTTAGCCTGTCACTAAGAAAGTCCCTGTGAAACCGCCTGAGAATAGGGCGCCGCTGGAATTAGCTATGATTTCCCCGGCGAATATCCCGGCCCTGTACTAGGTAGACCACTTGTTCGCAGATATTTTTAGCGTGGTCACCCACACGCTCTAATGACTTGAGTGCCCACAAAATATTCATGGAGCGGGAAATACTACGAGGGTCTTCCATCATGTAGGTAATCATTTCACGCAATGCAGTTTTATAATCCATATCGACCTGACGATCGTCTTTCATCGTAGCAATGGCCGCCTCTGCATCAAACCGAGAAAAGGCATCCAGAGAATCGTTGAGCATTTTCCGCACGCAGTTACCAATATGACGAACTTCCATATAACCACGGGGCGCATTCCCTTCCTCTGACAACTTGATGGCCATCTTGGCAATCTTCTGAGCCTCATCACCAATACGCTCCAGGTCACGAATGGTTTTAGTCACGGCAACCACCAGGCGCAAATCACTGGCTGCTGGCTGGCGCCGGGCAATCAGTGTGATGCAAGTTTCATCAATATCCATTTCCATTTCATCAATTCGGGATTCAACTTCAATCACCCGCTCGGCTAATCCACTGTCCGCATCTTCCAGCGCTTTAATAGCATCGCCTACCTGCTTTTCTACCAAGCCACCCATTTCCAACATACTGGTTTTGATATCTTCCAGATCTTCGTTGAATTGCTTCGAGATGTGTTGATCAAGCTGTAACTTATCCATCAATAACTCCTTGATTGCTCCTTTTTTAGGCCCTGGCCTCTCAACCAAAACGGCCGGTAATATACGCTTCGGTGAGTTCATGTTCCGGCGCGGTAAACACTTTTTCTGTTTCATTGACTTCAATCAGATGGCCTAGGTGAAAATAGGCTGTCCGATGGGAAACTCGTGCCGCCTGCTGCATGGAGTGGGTCACAATGGCAATGGTGTAATTCTGTGACAACTCGGTAATAAGCTCTTCAATTTTTGCCGTGGCAATGGGGTCGAGAGCCGAACAGGGTTCATCCATCAAAATCATTTCTGGACTGATGGCAATGGCGCGAGCAATACAAAGCCGCTGTTGCTGACCGCCGGAAAGACTGGTGCCCGGTTGATCCAGACGATCTTTTACTTCTGTCCATAAACCGGCACGAGTTAAACTGGTCTCAACAATTTCATCCAGCTCAGCACGACGGCTGGCCAAGCCATGTAGGCGAGGGCCATAGGCGACATTGTCGTAAATACTCTTGGGAAATGGGTTGGGTTTCTGAAACACCATCCCCACTCTGGCGCGCAGTGCCACCGGGTCCATTTTGGCGGTATAAATATCTTCGCCATCCAAGGTTAGCTCACCGGAGACCACGCAACCCTCAACCGTATCATTCATCCGGTTGATACTGCGAAGAAGGGTAGATTTACCACAACCAGAAGGACCAATCATGGCAATCACTTCGTTGCGTGCGATATCGATATTCACGTCGAAGATGGCCTGTTTGTCGCCATAAAAAACGTTAACGTTTCGCAAGCTCATTTTATGGTCATCGGCAAATGGCTCGCCCACCGCCTGATCCGGATATTGAGCATTATCCATTGCAGTTACACCCCGTTTTAATAACGGTTCTGGAACATTTGTCATCGTCTTCTACCTCAAATACTGTCTACAGTGCCTGCTATTGGCCAACCGCTGTCGTTATAAATTGTCATTACACATTGTCGTTACAAATAGTAACCGCTACCAACGACGCTCCATTTTTTTACGCAATATCACTGCCAGGGTATTCATCACTATCAGGAAAGCCAGCAGCACCATAATGGCTGCCGAGGTCTTTTCCATAAAGGCACGTTCGGGGCTATCTGCCCACAGGAAAATCTGTACCGGTAACACGGTAGATGGATCGGTAAAACCACCGGGAACATCCACAATAAAAGCCACCATACCTATCATTAGCAAAGGCGCTGTCTCACCCAGAGCCTGAGCCATACCGATAATCGCGCCCGTCATCATACCGGGCATAGCCAGCGGCAATACATGATGCAGCACGACCTGCATGGGCGATGCGCCCACACCAATGGCTGCCTCTCGAATGGAAGGGGGGACCGCTTTAATGGCCGCACGACTGGAAATAATAATGGTCGGCAAGGTCATCAGTGTTAGCACCAAACCACCTACCAAAGGCACCGAGCGCGGCACATGGAAAAAGTTGATAAAGATGGCCAACCCCAACAAGCCGAAAATAATTGAGGGTACCGCCGCAAGGTTGTTGATATTCACCTCGATAAGGTCTGTCCAACGATTACGAGGGGCAAATTCTTCGAGATAAACCGCTGCGGCAACACCAATGGGAAAGGACAATAAAATAGTAATGATCAGGGTAAACAACGACCCCATTGCCGCACCACGGATACCCGCTAACTCCGGTTCACGAGAATCACCCTGAGTAAAGAAATTGTGATTAAAGCGCAATTCAACCTCGCCGGCTTCCGTCAACTGCTCAATCCAACCCTGACGCTGCTCACTCATCCGCCCAACAAAAGGCCCGGCATCACTACCAATACTTTTGTAATAGGCGTCGATATCATCATCGGCGACCAACCAAAGGGTTTCACTCTGATTCAACAACTGATGATTAGCCACCAACCGATCGCGCAATCTGTAGCCTGCACCGTTACTGATGACACCGTATAACTCACGTTTGGCCTTACGACCAGACACCTCCTCAAAACGATTTTTCAGTGCCTGTTTTACAATGCCCTGAAAGTCACCAAGCACCACCTGCTGCGGGTCATTAAGGTCAGCAATACCTAACAGATTGGCATCATAGGTTACTTCTAGCTGTATATAAGTTTGTGCAAAGGCTTTATATCCCTTACTGATAATATCGGTAAACAACAGGGCGACACACATCAGCCCAAAGGCAATGGCCATAATGCCGTAACACCGAAAACGTTTTTCTGCCCGGTAACGTTTTGCCAGACTACGCTCGATAATGTCTGAACGGGATTGGTTCAAATTAGTCTGCTTTACACTGCCATTCTTAAGATCAGTCATACTGTTCCCGATATTTCTTCACTACACGCAGCGCAACAAAGTTAAGCGCCAGCGTGACAACAAATAGCATCAAGCCCAAAGCAAAGGCCGCAAGCGTTTTAGGGCTATCGAATTCCTGATCTCCCACCAATAAGGTGACAATTTGTACGGTTACCGTGGTTACCGTATCGAGTGGATTAGCAGTCAACTTAGCTGCCAGACCAGCGGCCATCACCACGATCATGGTTTCACCAATGGCACGAGAAACGGCCAACAACACGCCACTAACAATTCCGGGCAGTGCGGCAGGAAAGATAACTTTTTTAATCGTTTCAGAACGTGTGGCTCCCAAGCCTAATGAACCATCTCGCAAACTCTGTGGCACAGCATTGATCACGTCATCAGCCAGAGAGGAAATAAACGGGATAATCATCACCCCCATGACCAAACCCGCCGCCAAGGCGCTCTCAGATGAGACCTCAAGACCCACGTCTTCACCGGCCTGACGAAGAAAAGGCGCAACCGTCAATGCAGCAAAAAAACCGTACACCACCGTGGGAATACCCGCCAACACCTCTAGTGCAGGTTTGGCCAAGCCTCGTACTCTCGGGCTGGCATACTCTGCGAGATATACGGCCGACATCAACCCCACCGGTACCGCCACTAACATGGCTATAAATGAAATCAGCAGGGTGCCCACAAATAGGGGAATGGCACCGAAACTACCCGATGAACCTACCTGGTCGCTACGGATAGCCATTTGTGGGCTCCACTCCGTACCAAATAAGAATTCTGTAGCGGGCACTGTCTGGAAAAACCGCAATGACTCAAATATGACTGATAGCAGAATGCCGATAGTGGTAAAGATCGCTACACAGGCACAGGCCAATAAAATGCCCCTGAATACCCGCTCTACCTGTTGCCTAGCACGAAGTTTGGGTGAAACTTTCACCCAACCCCAGCCCATACCGATCACGGCCAGTGACAACACCACCGCCGTCACCAAATATCGACCTGTCTGTTGTAACTGTTTCAGTGATTCCGCTGCTGCAACCAAAACAGGCTTTGCTGTTTCAGCACGAAGCGCACCACTGGCAATATTTTCAATACTGTTCAACAACAGGTTATATTCTGCAGCAGAAGCCGGTTGTTGGCCTTCTGGCAAACTATTGATCAGCAGGGTGCTGATAATGTGTTCATCAAACAGGAGCCACAGCACCAGTAACACAGTGGAGGGTAGCGCGCACCAGATGGCAGCCCGCATGCCGTAGAAAAAGGGCAGGGAGTGCAAGTTGCGAATACCACCAAGGGGCTGAGCCAATGCCACTGAGCGTCCACGAGCCATGTAGTAGGCCACGGCACTGAGCGCAAGTAGAACAATTAATAAGTTGGCTGTTTGCATAACTGTTTCACTAATCTATTTTCGGTAATTCGACGTTTCTACAACCCAACTCTATGACCCAAATAGTTACTTAAAACTTTAATTCCCTTAAATAGGGAAGGCCTGACTATTGTCAGGCCCTAACTTATAACGGCAGGTGGGTAGATGCCGCCATTAGATCGAACTAGTTAAGCTCTTCGCCTGTCATGGGCTGCTGGTTATTAATCGATGCCGCATACTGTCCACGCAACTCAGCGGGCATGGGAATCATACCCTTTTCAGCCAAATAACCCTCTTCACCCCAGGCTTTCTCACTACTGAACTCGGCGAGGTAACCTTCGATACCCGGAACTACACCTATATGTGCTTTCTTAACGTAGAAGTACAGTGGGCGAGAGATGGGGTAAGATTTGTTGGCAATGGTATCGAACTCAGGTTCAACACCTTCAACAATGGAGCCCTGCACCTTATCGCTATTTTGATCAAGGAAGGAGAAACCGAAGATGCCCAATGCATTGGGGTTAGCTACCAGTTTCTGAACAATCAAGTTGTCGTTCTCACCCACTTCAATGTAGTAACCATCTTCACGAATTGCGTGTGCAACCGCCTTAAATACAGTTTTACCTTTTTTGTTAAAAGCACTTTCTGGAATGCCCAGTTTGGCCATCAACATTTTGATTTCACCGGCATCCTTCGAACCACGCAGCGCAGCCAAGTCGGCAAAGTTCTTTGCGCCACCTTCCATTCCCAGTTCAGAGAATGCATCACGAGTACCGGAAGTAGGGGGAGGTCCAAGCACTTCAATCTTTGTGTTCGGCAGTGCAGGGTTAACGTCTTTCCAAGTTTTGTAGGGATTGGCTATCAGCTTGCCGTCAGGGCCTGGTACTTGAACAGCCAGTGCAAGAAATAAATCCTTACGCGTCAGCTGCATAGCGTCTTTCGCTTTGGAGTTGGCAACAACGATGCCGTCATAACCAATCAACACTTCAATCACATCGGTTACGCCATTCTCCTGACAAAGCCTGTATTCAGACGCTTTCATACGGCGTGACGCGTTGGTGACATCTGGGTGAATGGTGCCAACACCTGAACAGAACAACTTCATACCACCACCAGAACCGGTAGATTCAACTTTTGGTGTGGCATTTCCCGTGGATTTACCGAAACGCTCGGCAACCACAGTGGCAAAGGGGTAAACCGTTGAAGAACCCACGACACTGACATAGTCGCGAGCAGCCGCCAGCACAGTTGTGCTTGCTACAGTTAGCGCCATCGCAGCGCCAACAATGGCTAATTTTTGAGTCTTATTCACTTTTGCCTCCAGGGCTTGTCGTTAATCATCGAACGACATACTAATTTTCAATGATGACAACTATATGAACCCTCTGTGACAGTAATATGACAAAACGGCACGAAGCCGTTTTGGGCGTCGGCTTTGCCGACGGGCGCAGCCCGATGGACAAGGATGTCCCGAGTCACTAGTTTGCAGGACAGCAAATTTGTACCCAAGAGGCATAAAGGCGAGCACCACGGATGGTGCGAGTCACTAACTTTTACATGGCTGCACCTAACCTAAATAGCACAAAGGCAAGAAACAAACCCCATGATGAGTCTAGGCACTATTGAACGTATAATGAGCAACCGTTTTTAAGACCTAATAAAAATAATGCCTGTGACTACTAGCAGTACCCTTATCCGTGTTCTGGAACGGCTAGCCCGAGGTATCGACTGCTTCACTGAATGGACTGGCCGAATCATTGCGTGGTTAACCTTGGCGATGATGGCCCTTACCTGCGCTGTTGTGGTGATGCGCTACTTTCTCGGGTCAGGCTCTATTGCCTTGCAAGAATCCGTCACCTACCTGCATGCACTGGTTTTTTTACTGGGTGCCGCTTACACCTTAAAGCGCGGTGGCCATGTGCGAGTGGATATCCTCTACCAAAAATTCACACCTCGTGGCCAAGCGCTAGTGGATGCTTTGGGCGCTGTGCTATTTCTAATCCCTGTCAGCTTGTTAATTCTCATCTTCAGCTGGGACTATGTGGCCAATAGCTGGGCTGTTCATGAAGTCTCAAAAGAGACGCAGGGGTTGCCCTGGGTCTATCTGCTCAAAACCCTGTTACTGGTGATGCCAGTGACCATGCTGCTGCAAGGGGTAGCCGAAATTATCAAAAACCTGTTGTTCTTTTTTCGTCTTGGTGGAGAACATACTGGCGAGCAACAGGAGGGAATGGTCTGATGGCCGAATATATTCCCCTACTGATGTTTGTGGTGGTCTGCCTGGTCTTGATGGCAGGCTATCCCGTAGCCTTTTCTCTGGCAGGCACTGCACTCTTATTTGCCATAGTGGGTAACATGGCCGGCCATTTCGATATGGCATTTCTCCATGCATTGCCCAATCGGCTCTACGGCACCATTGATAACACCACCCTGATCGCCGTGCCGTTGTTTGTATTAATGGGCGTGATGCTAGAAAAATCCAAATTGGCGGAAGACCTACTCGACAGCATGTCGCTGCTATTCGGCAAATTTAAAGGTGGCCTGGGTATTTCTGTCGTCATCGTAGGAATGCTGTTGGCAGCCAGTACCGGTATTGTCGGCGCTACCGTGGTGACCATGGGGTTGATGTCTCTGCCCACCATGCTGAAACGCGGCTATTCTCCCGCGCTGGCCACAGGCTCTATTTGTGCCACTGGTACGCTAGGGCAAATCATCCCTCCCTCCATTGCTCTGGTATTGCTGGGGGATATTCTCTCCAGTGCCTACCAACAAGCTCAACTTTCGATGGGTATTTTCACCCCCAAGACGATGTCCATTGGCGACCTATTTGTCGGCGCCATTATTCCGGGCTTACTGTTGGTGGTGATGTATATAGGCTATCTGATAATCATTTCCCGGCTCAAGCCAGACGCCGCACCCGTTGCCGAAGTAGATGAGAACAATCATCTCAGTGCCTTTCGCCTGCTGAGAAGCTTGTTACCACCGGTAGTGTTGATCATTGCCGTACTGGGTTCTATTTTGACTGGGATCGCCACACCCACCGAAGCCGCAGGCGTTGGCGCATTTGGCGCTACCTTACTGGCCATCACACGAGGGCAACTCTCCATCGCACGATTGCGAGAAGTTGCCCGCTCGACCACCGAAGTGACCGCGATGGTATTTCTGATTCTTATCGGGGCTGCCGTGTTCTCTCTGGTGTTTCGCGGCTTTGGTGGTGAGGAGCTGGTAGAGGCGCTATTTCATGATATTCCCGGCGGGATCGTCGGTGCCACCCTTGTTGTCATGTTGGTGATATTCCTACTCGGGTTTATTCTCGACTTTATTGAAATTACCTTTGTAGTTGTGCCCATCGTCGGCCCCGTGCTGCTCGCTATGGGACTTGATCCGATTTGGCTTGGGATCATGATTGCCGTCAACCTGCAAACCTCATTTTTGACCCCACCCTTTGGTTTTGCCCTGTTTTACCTGCGTGGCGTAGCCCCGGACAGTGTTAAAACCGGTGATATTTATCGCGGCGTTATTCCGTTTATTGGTATTCAGGTCTTACTGATGTTGATGTTAGCTTTCTGGCCATCACTTGCCACCTGGCTACCCTCTGTGGTCTTCTAAGCAATCAACTGCTAACAAAGAGAGCTACCAACTATTAGTAATAATAACAATGTGAGGAGTCACCCGTGACAGCTATCAACCAACCACCACAACCCCGCGGGGATCTGACCCTACAGACTATCGCCATGCCGAAGGACACCAATGCCAATGGTGATATTTTTGGTGGATGGCTGCTCTCACAAATGGATCTTGGCAGCGCCATCCTTGCCCAGCGTATTGCCCAGGGGCGTGTCACCACCGTGGCCATCAGTGAAATGGCCTTTCTGCGCTCTGTACCTGTCGGAGCTATTGCCAGCTGCTACTGTGAACTGGTCAAAGTCGGCCGCAGCTCCATGACCATCAATGTGGAAGTCTGGATTAATATTGAGTCCACAAATGAACCCGCCAAAGTCACCGAAGGCGAATTTGTGTTTGTAGCGATTGATGATGATGGTAAAACTAGGGTAGTGCCTAAACAGGGCTAAAAGTGCCATCAGAGATACAGCTCTTTTTAACTCACTGATAAACAGATAAAACTAATGGCTGACACCTGTATTTGTAATCGCAATAAACCCTTCGATAAATGCTGTGGGCGCTTTCTTGTGGCTGGACAAAAGGCTAAAACCCCAGAACAATTGATGCGCTCTCGTTATTCGGCGTATGCCTTGGGCGGCTATGGGGATTATTTATTATCGACGTGGTTTTCTGCAACCGCGGCTGGGTTAACTGCCAAGGCACTTTCTGAAAAAACGATGGAATGGGTAAAACTGGAAGTATTATCCAGCAACCAAACGGGTGATAAAGCCACTGTAGAATTTAATGCCTTTTATCGCGAACCAGATCATTCCGAGGTTCAAGTGATGCACGAGGTCTCCGTCTTTCAACGGACATCGGGGCACTGGCTATATGTAGGTGGAGAGGTCTCTAGTCTACACTGATCATGACCTGACACTGGTTGACCAACCAGCTCGATCAACCTACCCTTCGTTACAATTTAATATCCACCTATGTTAGAGATTTACTATGTTCAAAATTATCATCATTATTATCGTTATTGCGATGGTTTTATTTCTGGCACAACGAATTCTGACCAACAAAAAAGGAGCCACAGTGAATATACAAAAAGGCATCGAGTTTATGGCCACCAACAAAGACGTGGAGGGCGTACAGACTACCGCTTCCGGGCTACAATATTTAGTGTTGACCGAGGGGACTGGTACTGAACACCCCGGGCCAACCGATATGGTGAAAGTGCATTATCACGGCACATTGCTAGATGGCACAGTCTTCGACAGTTCTGTAGACCGTGGCGAACCGATCGGCTTTGGTTTGAATCAGGTTATCCCTGGCTGGACAGAAGGCTTG
>MAAC01006765.1_pt1 | contig 15677 bp, 12 predicted proteins | sample 1115981 | NCBI WGS metagenome assembly MAAC01 (sample SAMN04961126, study PRJNA320927) | seawater metagenome | isolation source: sample BD02T64 sea water enriched with oil for 64 days | place: USA:Gulf of Mexico | collected 2013-07-27 | reverse complement strand
CAGAAGAAGCGGTCGCCGGGTTTCACATCGCAGTGCAGGGCCATGTGCTTGTATTGTTCGAGCAAAATGCCGCCGTGGCCGTGGGTAATGGCCTTGGGGATGCCGGTGGTGCCCGATGAGTAGAGCGTCCAGACGGGATGATCGAAGGGCACCTGCTCGAAAACGATGTCGGTCGCGGCATTGTCCAGCGCCTCTTGCCAGTCGACAAAGGCCTCGCCTTGAATTTGTGTGCCATCGATGCCATCGCTATCAAGGCCATCACCATCGAGATAGTCGAGAGTCACCACCTTCTCGAGGCTGGGTAGTTGCCGCTGTAGTAAAGCGACTTCGCCACAGCGGTCGATATTCTTGCCGTTATAGGAATAGCCCTTGACGGCAAATAGGACCTTGGGCGATATCTGCTGGAAGCGGTCGACCACACTGCTGGTGCCGAAGTCGGGCGAGCAGCTCGACCACACCGCGCCGATGGAGTTGGCCGCCAGAAAGGCGATGACGGCCTCGGGTATATTCGGCATATAGGCCACCACCCGGTCGCCCTTAGCAACGCCCAGCTGGCGTAAATAGTGGGCGAGCTTGGCAACCTTGTCGTTTAATTCGGCCCAGCTGACCTCGTAGAGCTCACGGAATTCCGACTCCGCCAACATGGCCGGGCGACTGTCGTCGCGAGCGCGAAAAAGACGCTCGGCAAAGTTGACACTCGCCCCCTCAAACCAACGCGCGCCGGGCATGGTCTTACTCGACAGCACTTGCTGATAGGGCGTCGGCGACTGCATCTCAAAATAGTCCCAGATGCTTTGCCAGAAGGCCTCGAGGTTATCGATGGACCACTGATAGAGGCTGTCGTAATCACTAAAGCTCTGCCCCGTGCGCTCACCGAGCCAGCTCATATAGGCGCTCATATTGGATGCTGTCTGGCGTGCCGCCGAGGGTGCCCAAAGTTTCTTCATGATGTCGTCTCTAGCGTTAAATGAGTATGTTCGTCTTGCACTTTAAGCTTGCGCCAAGCCTTGCTGTTGAAGCCAGCGAATGACTTCGGCGGCGTTGGCATCGGGTGGAAATACCGGATAAAACACCCGCACAATTTTACGACCTTCACAGATCAGGGTGATTCTTTTAATCAGCCTTTGCCCCTCAACATCCATCGTCGGCAGGGATAAGCCCCTGGCAAAGGCCAGGGATGCATCGCTGAGCAGGGCAAAGGGGAGGTGCAAGCGCTGCGCCGCCTCCCGCTGATAGGCCCCCGGCTGCGTACTCAAACCAAAGACCCGGGTCTTTAAGGCCTCTAGTTCCGCACTGTGATCTCGAAAGGAACAGGCCTGGGGCGTGCAGCCCCGAGCACCGGGGATTTGCTCCCACCCATCGGGCAGGGGTGTGTCGGGGCGGCCGGTCATGGGGTAGATATACATCACCGTCAGCCCACTTAGCCGGGATACATTGACCTCGCCGCCCCGAGTGGGCGCCAGCGCCACATCGGGCAAGTGCATGCCCAGCAAGTGGTCACAGGCACCATCATCGATTGGCACCGGTAAGTCTGCCGGCAGCTCGGATAAATTAGCCACCCTGCTCTACCCCCCTTTAATATTCTAGCCGGCTCTAGCGCCGGCCCTCAACAGCTTATTACACCCGCTCAATAATCAGTGCGATACCCTGCCCCACGCCGATGCACATGGTGCAAAGGGCGTAGCGTCCACCCGTGCGCTGCAACTGATACATGGCCGTGGTGACCAGTCTGGCACCACTGGCACCGAGGGGGTGGCCGAGAGCAATGGCACCACCGTTGGGATTGACGTGGGCGGCATCATCGGCCAGACCGAGTTCGCGGGTGACCGCCAGGCCCTGGGCGGCAAAGGCCTCATTAAGCTCGATAACGTCCATTTGCTCGAGACTCAAACCCGCCTTAGCCAGTACTTTTCGTGTTGCCGGCACCGGGCCTATGCCCATCACTCGCGGATCGACACCGGCCGAGGCCATGGCGACAATGCGGGCCTTGGGCTGTAACTTATACTCTGCCACCGCCTCGGCGGAGGCCAGTAACAGGGCGCAACTGCCGTCATTAATACCGGAGGCATTGCCGGCTGTGACCGTACCGTTTTCTTTAAAGGGGGTGCCGAGTTTAGCCAAGGCTTCAGGGCTAGTGGCGCGGGGATGCTCATCCTTATCGAAAATTAAGGGCTCCTGCTTGCGCCGGGGAATGGTCACCGGGCAAATCTCTTGGGCCAATATGCCGTTGGCCTGTGCCGCCGCGGCCCGTTGTTGGCTGGCCAGGGCAAATTTGTCCTGGGCCTCACGCTCAATGCCGTAGTCGGCCGCGACATTTTCGGCGGTCTCGGGCATGGAGTCGGTGCCGTACTGGCTCTTCATCAGTTTATTAACAAAGCGCCAGCCCAGGGTGGTGTCGTAAATTTCGGCATTACGACTGAAGGCGCTGTCAGCCTTGGGCATTACCATCGGTGCTCGAGACATGGACTCGACGCCCCCGGCAATCACCAGGTCGGCCTCACCACAGCGGATGGCCCGCGCGGCACTGCCCACGGCATCGAGACCCGAGCCACACAACCTATTTAAAGTAACGCCGGGCACAGACGTATCGAGGCCCGCCAGCAAGCCGCTCATGCGCGCCACATTGCGGTTGTCTTCACCCGCCTGATTAGCACAGCCGTAGTAGACATCATCCACCGCCTGCCAGTCGACCTGAGGATTGCGCGCCATCAAAGCTTTGATGGGGATAGCGCCCAAATCGTCGGCACGAACCGAGGAAAGAGAACCGCCGAAACGACCAATGGGGGTGCGAATGGCATCGCAGATAAATGCATCTTTCATGTTTGCCTCGTTGCTTTTCATAAACGCTAGATATTAGTTAAGGGATTTTCAAGATTAAAATATTTAATTTAAAGACCTAAATCGACTGAATTTAGTCAGTATTACTTTCAATCATTGGCTGGGCAAAGTTGTGGGAGCGGCCGTGGAGCAGGGCTACCTGCTTGCCGTTTTGATTCTCGACCACAACCTCAACCAGGCTCGCCGACTTGCCCCGATGGCGCACCGTCGCCGTGGCGCACAAGACATCGCCCTCCAGGGCGGGGCGAATATAATCCATCGCCGCGTGTGCGCCAACTCCGGCTTGGTTGCTCGACACGCTGGCACAGGCAAATGCGGCATCGGCCAGGGTAAAGCTCATGCCCCCGTGACACTGCTGTAGTGAATTGAGCATATCGGCGCGCACCGTCATGCTCAGTACCGCTCGCCCCGGTTCGGCACTCAGTAGTCGAATACCGAGACCCTTAACGACATTATCATTGTCGAGGATTTTTGCCACGCAGCGGCCCGCCATGCTGAGTTCGGCGCCATGGTCTTTTACGCTACTGCCATTATCTTCAGCCGAATGATTCGCTAACACCTTGTTTGTCACATTGTCTCCCTAAACTATTAGGCAGCCCCTAAAGACGGGGTAGCCTCTAATAAAGGGCGATATTGTAGGCTTTTACGGCCCGCCTTCACACTATTGGCAGGCGGGGCAAAGGGGCCGCCCACCGGCCCCGGACATATGCTATAAGCTAATTTAGCTCTGGCACGACGCCATACCCCTGGCGCAAAAAAAGAGCCCGATAAGTCACACCGAAGCACAGTTCTGCCAGGAAGGCACAATAAGGAAAACCCAATATGGATAAGAAAATCAAGGTTGCATCGTCTCTCGTACTTTTACACGGCGATGAAATGGCGCAAATTGCCTTTAACCGAGTGGTCGAACAGTTTATTGCCAGTAAACTGGAGATTGAATTAATCGACATGGACCTGTCGGCCGAAAACCGCCTGCTCAGTAATGGCCAGGTGGTGACGGATGCCATTGCTGCCCTGAAATATCATGGTGTCGGCATTAAAAATGCGGGCATCACGGTCAACCGCGAACAACTTCAGGCACTGCTCGCCGACCACCCCTCGGTGGACGCGGAGCAGCTGCAGCCCCTCGCCACCAAATCCCCCAACGGCGCCATTCGCAAGGGCATTGGCGGCAACATTACCCGCGAGGACATTCCCTTCACCAACCTTAAGCGCCTCACCCCCGACTGGATTGGGCGCGACATTGAAGTCGACACCATGGAAGACGGTGGCAATAAACACAGCTTCAATGCCCTATCGAAGGTCACCGGGGTCATCAAGGTCATCTTCGTCGGTGCCAGCGGTGATCCGCTCGAGTTACACCGACGCAATATTAATAAGGGCGACCCCTGGTTATTGGCCTCCAACAACCATGAAAAGGTCAAACTCTGGGCCCACCGCTTTTTCCAGCGCGCCCTCGATGAAAAACGCGATGCCTATCTGGGTTTAAAAGACACCGTCATCCCCGGCTACGACGGTGTGATGCGCGAGTGTATCGAGGGCATTTTTCACAGCGATTACCAGCAAAGTTTTAGCGATCAGGGCTTGAGTTATCACTACGAATTGATCGATGCCCAAGCGGCACGCATTATCGCCAATCCGCCCCAGCGCGCCCTGTGGGGCGTGCCGGAAAACACTTCGGGGCGCAAACTCTATAAATTGGTCAACACCCTGAAAAAATACGGCATACCCGAGCGCGAGTTCAACGTGTCGATATCGCGCATGAGTGCAGGCGGTGGCGACCAGTACGGCAGTTTTAATATGCCCGTGCCCGAGGACGGCATCATCAAGATCGTCCTCGACGGCGAAGAAAAACACGCGCGCCGGGTCAGTGCAAACGATCCCATATTATTTATGGCCAACGATTGTGTCGCCATCAAAGACTGGGTCAACCAGGTATTTCGCGATGCCGCCCACAACGACAAGGAAATCTACTTCGGCCTAAAGCGCGAATACATGGAATACGACGACGTATTTAGCACCGTCATTGCCGAGGTGCGCAAGGAGCTGGTCGCCGATAATGTCCAGCCGCCCTCCTTTATGATTATGCGGCCCTCCAGCCAGTTGAAAAAGATGATCACCGACCCACCGCGCAAGGGCCTCTACCCGGCCCTGAACCTGGATGGCGATATTTTTTCTGATATCGCCGCCGCTCTCGGTGGCAGTCTGGCAACGGCGAGCTCGATCATTGAAAGTAAGGACGGCACTCGGCTCTATGAGGCCCCCCACGGCACGGCCCACGATCTCTACCTGAAATACCAGGCCAGTGGCGGCAAAGAGGCCATCTTTAATTCATCGGCCCTGCTCTATGCCGTCGCCAATGCGCTTCAGACTCTGGGCCAGCGCGAGCTCAACGATGCCTTGTGTCAATACGCCCTGCAATTAAAAGAGGCACTGATAGCGACCGTTGCCCAAGGTCTTATAACCGGGGATTTAAAGGGTAAAACCACCGAGCCCGAGGCGGAGACCGTGGTCGACATGTACGGTTTCCTCGACGCGGTTGAGAATAAGCTCAAAGCAGTACTGTAAACGAATGGCTACTGACTGGCCACTGGGACAGCCATCTCAAGCCCAGGCCTATGCTGCAAACAGAGTTACTTCCACACCGAGGGGTTTGTGGCCTCATCGCTGCGGCGATACTTAAGCTGCACGCCCTTGAGAAAGTTGCGTAATATTTGGTCGTGGCAGGTGCGGTAGTGTTTGTGACCGGGCTTGCGAAAGAAGGCACTGAGTTCGTGCTTGCTCATAGCAAAGCCCGCAAGCTCAAGAATTTCCAGCACGTCTTCGGCCTTTAAGTTGAGGGCGATTTTCAATTTCATGAAAATGGCGTTATTGCTCAGGCGCTTTTCGGGTTCGGGCTGGGGGCCCTCTCGTTTACCACGCCGATCATTAATCAGGCCATTGAGAAAAAGGGCCAGATATATGTCTTTGCAGACCTCGCCCTCCGGGTCCTCATCTTTCTTTAACCAGGCGCTGATCTCGGCCCGCGACGCCTTGTAGTCCGCGAGGGCAAAAATCGCCATCATTTTTTCATCGTTAAAATCGAAGGTATAGCGAATACGGCGCAGTACATCGTTATTGATCACAAGACAATCCCGGTAGATACATAGAGGCAGGCTTGTACCGAGGCGGCTTCTACAACCCTTAACCACAGCGGCACACGAGTGGGCATTGTACTGCAAGACGCCTCCCAACAAGCAGTGTTAGTCAATGAGGGTCTATTATTAACGGTCCTTTTTTAGCCTTCGTTTTTCAAAACGGAAGCGGCCGCAAGCCGATACAGCGGAGGCTTTTTGCTGTAGAATCCGGCACCGGGCTTGCCGGCCCTCCCATCGATGTGAGTCATTGATAGCCCCGTATCCGGTTACCACCGCAGCGGGTAAAGCCAACCAATGAAAGGAAAATAACCGTGCTAGAAGCATACCGCAAACACGTAGAAGAACGCGCAGCAGAAGGCGTTCCCGCCAAACCCCTGGATCCCGAGTGGACCGCCGACCTGGTTGAGCTGCTGAAAGCGCCCCCCGCTGGCGAAGACGAATTACTGCTCGAGCTGATCACCAATCGCGTACCGCCCGGTGTTGATGAAGCCGCCTATGTGAAAGCCGGTTTTCTCTCCGCCCTTGTTAAAGGTGAAGCCACTTCACCCCTGATCGACAAGGCCCACGCCATTAAACTACTGGGCATGATGCTCGGTGGTTACAACATCACCACATTGGTCGATGCCCTCGACGATGCCGAGCTCGCCGAGCTGGCGGGTGAGCAACTGAAGCACACCCTGCTAATGTTTGACGCCTTCCACGATGTCGACGAAAAAGCCAAGGCGGGCAATGCCCACGCCAAAGCGGTAATCCAGTCATGGGCCGATGCCGAGTGGTTCACCGCGCGCCCCGCCGTTGCCGAATCAATCGTTACCACCGTGTTTAAAGTCGTTGGCGAAACCAATACCGATGACCTGTCCCCGGCACCCGATGCCTGGTCGCGCCCGGACATCCCCGTTCACGCCAAGGCGATGTATAAGATTCCCCGCGAAGGCATTCAGAACAACGAAGAGCAAATCATTGAATTAAAGAAGAAAGGCCACCCCGTGACCTTCCTTGGCGATGTTGTCGGCACCGGCTCCTCGCGTAAATCAGCCACCAACTCTGTACTTTGGTATATGGGCGACGACCTGCCCGGCGTGCCCAATAAGCGCGGCGGTGGCATTTGCATCGGCGGCAAAGTCGCCCCCATCTTCTTCAACACCATGGAAGATTCCGGCGCCCTGGTTTTTGAAGCCCCGGTTGAAAAAATCGACTACGGTCAGGTTATCGAAATCCGTCCCTACGAGGGCAAAATCCTCGACCACGAAAGTGGCACTGTGATTTCCGAGTATCAATTCAAATCCGACGTCATTCTTGACGAAGTACAGGCTGGCGGACGCATCAATCTGATCATCGGCCGCGGCCTCACCAAGCGCGCCCGCGAAGCCCTCAACCTGCCAGAAAGCGAAGTCTTCCGCGCGCCGGCTCAGCCCGTCGATACCGGCAAGGGCTATACTCTGGCACAGAAAATGGTCGGCAAGGCCTGCGGCGTCGAAGGCATTCGCCCCGGCACCTATTGCGAGCCCCTGATGACCACCGTCGGCTCCCAGGACACCACTGGCCCGATGACCCGTGACGAGCTGAAAGACCTGGCTTGCCTGGGCTTTTCATCCGATCTGGTAATGCAGTCTTTCTGCCACACCGCGGCCTATCCCAAGCCCGTTGATATCGAAACCCAGCACAGCCTGCCCGACTTTATTAAAAACCGTGGCGGCGTTTCTCTGCGCCCCGGCGACGGCATTATTCACAGCTGGTTGAACCGCATGTTGCTGCCTGACACTGTCGGTACCGGTGGCGATTCACACACCCGCTTCCCCATGGGCATCTCCTTCCCCGCGGGCTCTGGTCTGGTGGCCTTTGCAGCCGCTACCGGCGTTATGCCGTTGGATATGCCTGAGTCTGTACTGGTGCGTTTCAAAGGCAAAATGCAGCCCGGTATTACGCTGCGCGATCTGGTGCACGCCATTCCCTACTACGGCATTCAGCAGGGTCTACTGACCGTTGACAAGGAAGGCAAGAAGAACATTTTCTCCGGCCGCGTACTGGAGATTGAAGGCATTCAAGGCCTCTCCGTTGAGCAGGCCTTTGAATTGTCCGATGCCTCCGCCGAGCGCTCCGCTTCCGGCTGCACCATCAAGATGGACGAAGATGCCGTCGCCGAATACCTACGCTCCAACATCACCATGTTGCGCTGGATGATCTCCCAGGGCTACGGTGATATTCGTACCCTCGAGCGCCGTGCCGTGAAGATGGAAGAGTGGCTGGCTGCACCTTCTTTGATGGCTGCCGATGCCGATGCCGAGTACGCTGCGATTATCGAAATCGACCTCAACGAAGTTAAAGAACCCATCATCTGCGCACCCAACGATCCCGACGATGCGCGCCTGCTTTCCAGCGTTGCTGGCAGTAGCATTGAAGAGGTCTTTATCGGTTCCTGCATGACCAACATCGGTCACTTCCGCGCCGCCGGTAAGCTACTCGAGCAAACCAAGCCCGGTGAACTGAAGTCGCGCTTCTGGATTGTGCCACCGACACGCATGGACGAGCACACACTGATGGAAGAGGGCTACTACAACATCTACGGCCGCGTTGGCGCCCGTACCGAAATGCCCGGCTGCTCTCTCTGCATGGGTAACCAGGCGCGAGTTGCACCGGGATCGACGGTCATTTCCACCTCGACCCGCAACTTCCCCAACCGCCTCGGTGATGGCGCCGATGTCTTCCTGGGCTCGGCCGAACTGGCCGCCATCAGTGGCATCCTCGGTCGTCTGCCCACGCCGGAGGAATATCTGGAGAAGGCCTCAAGCATCGATTCAATGGCTGATGAGATATACAGCTACATGAACTTCGATCAGATTACCTCCTTCCAGGCAGCGGCCGATGACGGCAAGCTGATTGCGGCGGAGCAAATTGTCGAAAGTGCCTAATTCGCACTAGCTTTACCGTAACAAGCTCGATAAAAAAGCCCTGCATTTGCAGGGCTTTTTTATGCTCGCAACAAAACCGACCAGCCAAACCTCGCGCACATAATCACCAGTTATACCCCTCATAACAATCGTTGACCGATCAACGTTGACATGTCAACGTTCTGCCTTTATTATTCGCCCCCTAACCCAACCCACCCTAGACCCGAGACTCCTCAGCCTGTGGCAAGTGCAAACTTTGCCAGCATTCAGGCGAGGGAGTTCTCAAACTTAAGAGTTATTATGAGACGTTCCTGGAGCCTGTTAATCGTCATCCTGCTACTCAGCGCCGTCAGCTATGTAGTCCTGAACTATTTCGACAATCGACACTTTGTAGCGACCGACAATGCCTACACCACTGGCGATATTATTACCGTCAGCTCTCAGCTCGACGACACCGTACTGTGGCTCGGCGCCGAGGAAGGTGATTATGTCGAGGCGGGACAGCCATTGATCAAACTCGACGGAGGTACACAAAAAAATGCCCTCGACCGAGCACAGAGCGAACTCGCACGCACGGTGCAGGAAGTTGCCGCCTTAAAACAAAAGGTCAAGCGTCGCCAGGCCGAGGTGAAGCAATATCAAGCCTCCCACAGACTGGCAAGGAATGAGGCGGAACGCCGTAAAAAGCTGGCCAAAAAGGGTATGATTTCAAAGGAAGAGCTCGATGTGTCGGTGCTGCGCATGGCCGTGGTCGCCGCCTCGCTGGAAACCGCCCGCCAGGCTCTAACCGAGGCACAAATCGACGCTGGCACCATGCCCATTGCCGAACACCCCGATGTTAAGCGCGCTGCCTCCTGGGCCCGAGGACAAAACTCGGGCGTCAACAAAGGCACCATCGTGGCGCCGGTATCGGGCCATATTGCCAAGCGCTTTGTCTCCCCCGGCGACATCGTCAAAGTGGGCAAACCCCTGTTCCAGATAGTGCAGCTCGACAAGGTCTGGGTTGAAGCCAACTTCAAAGAAACCAAGTTGCGCAATTTGCGCCTCGGCCAGACAGTTGAAATCACCTCAGACCTCTATGGCGAAGAGACCCACTATAAAGGCCGAGTCGTTGGTGGCGGCACAGGTACCGGCGCAGCTTTCTCACTGTTGCCGGCACAAAACGCCACCGGCAACTGGCTAAAAATCGTCCAACGCGTACCGGTACGCATCGAGCTAGTGGGCGACACCGTGCATAACAAGCCCTTGCCCCTGGGCACCTCCCTGCATGTATCCATTGACACCAGCAATAAAGATGGCCTGCAACTGAATCAAACACCCAAGGCGACACCTGTCGATGTCAGCAGTGTTTACGCTTACTGGCGCGCCGGTGCCCAGCAAATGACCGACCGTATTATTGCCGAAAACTTGCCGCCAAGTGAGTCCGCTGGCGACCAGCCATAATGAGCACACCGACCACGCGACTACCGCTGATGCTGACAGCGGTAGCCATTTCCACCGCCAATTTCATGAACATTCTCGATACCACCATTGCGGTGGTATCCCTACCCGCTATATCCGGTAGTTTGGGAGCCACACCTTCCCAGGGCGCGTGGGTACTGACCTCCTATGCGGTTTGCCTGGCGATTATGTTGCCCCTCAGTGGTTCGGTGATAAAACGCTACGGCCAGATCAAAACCTTTACCGTGGCTATTGTTTTATTCACGCTGACCTCCTGCCTCTGCGGCATGGCGAGCAATTTCGAAAGCCTGATCTTTTTCCGCGCCCTACAAGGCTTGTCCAGCGGACTCATTGTGCCTCTTTCACAAACCGTCCTGCTGCGTATTTTCCCTCCTCAGCAACACGGCTTTGCCCTCGGCCTGTGGGCGCTGACCTCTGGAGTCGCCCCCGTGCTGGGCCCCATTATCGGCGGTTACATTACCGACACCATTGGCTGGCCATGGATTTTCTATATGAATGTGCCGGTCGGTGCCTTCTGTGCCTGGGTGATCTGGACCAGTCTCAAGCACGACGAAACCGAAACCAAAAAGGAGCCCATCGACGTAGTCGGCATGCTGCTACTCGCCGTCGTGGTTCTTCTCGCCCAACTGGTGATGGACAAGGGCCACGAGCTTGACTGGCTTGGCTCGCCGGAAATTCGCCTGATGTTAAATATTGCGGTGATAGGTTTTATTGCTTTTGTGGTCTGGGAGCGCCGCGAGCCCCACCCTATTGTCGACTACACCCTGCTGAAAATACCCAGCTTTGTTATCTGCTCCATTATCGCGGCAATTTTTTATATCAGCTACTACACCACTACCGTGCTCTACCCAATGTGGATGCAATCTGTGCTCGGTTACACCGCCACCTGGGCGGGCCTCGCCATGGCCGGCACCAGCCTGGTGCCCATATTCGGCATGCTAATTGTCGGCAAACATCTGGCCAAGCTCAACCTGCGCCATTTAATGGTTATTGGCAGCGGCTTTATTGCCTACGGTATTTACCTGCAGGCCCTGTGCACGGTCGAAACCACCTTTAGCTCGATGTTCTATGCCCGAGTGATTATGGGTATTGGCTTCGGCTTTATGTTCCCGCCCCTGATGGCCCTGTCACTGATCGGTGTGCCCCCTGAGAAGACCCCCTCCGCCGCCGGTTTTTTCAACTTCTTCCGCATGTTTTCATCCAGCCTCGGCATCGCTATTGGCATTACCGTGTGGCAAAACCGCACCATTTTTCATCGCCAGAATCTGGTTGAAAACCTCAGCCCCCTGGAAGCCGGTAAAGACACTGCCTTTCAGCCCTTGCTTGAACTTGCCGGCGATAACGAGGCGGTGATGTGGGCCATGGTGGAACGGCTAAGCACCCTGCAGGCCTCGACCCTCGCCCTGAGCGACACCTTTATTTACTGCGCCCTGGCCTATATACCCGTGGTGCTGTTGACCCCCTTTATACCGAAACGCCTACCTCAGCCACCGAGCACCGAGCAGGTCGCTATCGCCAATAATGACAAGGAGCTAGTGCCAAACAATGATTGATCTCGCGGATAACCTGGTACGACAAATTGGCCTGCTCTACCGAGCCATGATGAAAGCCCTGGAAACGGAGACGGCGCCATTGGGCATTGGCTCGGGGCGTATATCCTATCTGTTTATGCTCTACATTAAAGAGGGTCTAACCCAACAGGAAATGGCCAACCGTCTACAGGCCGACAAGGGCGCCGTGGCCAGAACACTGGCCCAACTCGAAGAACAGGGCTATGTCAGCCGTCGTCGCGACCCCACTGACAAGCGGGTCACCCGAGTGTATTTGACCAATAAGTCGAAGGCCCTACAGGGTGATCTGGAAAAGGCCGTTGAGAAGGTTATCACTCGCCTGAACGAAGATATTGCGACAGGCGAAGAGGATGTCGTCAAGCTTCAGCTTAAGCAAATGCTCCACACCCTCAGCGCCCACTACACAACACCTCGCCACAAGCGTCAGTAGGCCGGGACAAAAAACAATAAGACAAAGCAAGAAGGGAGTCTTGATGGAATTCATTAACAACAAGGATATCTACACCCTTTCAAACCCAGGTATTGACTCCCATCAATTGCTATCACCCCGCAATTCCAACTCCGAACATATCACCCTTACCCGGGTAGAAGTGGCCCCCGGCATAAGCCAGCTCCGACATAAACATGAAACCTCGGAGCAAATTTGGATAGCCCTTGCCGGCACTGGACACTTACTCTTGGCTGAGGGGGAAACCCACGTTTTCAAGGCTGGCGATGTAGCAAGGTTTGAGCCCGGTGACAGCCATGGCTTGTGCAACGACGGCTCTGAAGTCTTTACGTATATCTCGGTAACATCGCCACCCATCGATTTTGGCTACGCCTATAAAGACAGCAATCAATAGGCTGAGGCCTATAGGCATCGAAGCAAGAAAATCTAGGGGCAGGACAGCCAACAGGCTACTTTGCTATCACCACGCCCTGGGCCGTGTCGGCATTAAAGGCACCAAAAAAACGGTAGGTCCCCGCTTTTAAGGGGCCAATTTTGATTTTTGCGGTTTTACCGGCGGCGATGATTTTCTCGCGATGCAGATCTAAGCTGTCAAACTCTTCCGCGCTAGCGTCTTTATTTTCAACCACCAGAAAAAGCAATCGGTTGCTCGGCACCTGTATTTCTGCCGGACTAAAGCGGTGGTTTTTCAACACTACCCGATACTCTTCGCGCTCGGCACTGGCTGTCGCTGCCAGTAAAGCGAAGACCAGCAGACATAAATATTTGTGCATATCTCACCCTCTTTTTATCGATTACAACCCGTCTATTACCATCCAACTACAGCGAACAGCCATGTCGCTCAACACCTGTTTAACGCTAGAGGCTGACACTGACACTAGCCGAAGCCTGAGTGGCCTTTGTCTTTGCCTCCTCAATCGACTCACCCCGTGCCAGGCACACGCCCATGCGCCGTCGCCCTTTGACCTCGGGTTTACCGAAGAGGCGAATCTGTGTATCGGGCGCGGCCAGGGCTTGCTCAAGGTTGGCGTAATTAAGCGTGCTCGACTCACCCTCCACCAATACTACCGAGGAGGCCGAGGGGCCGAGCTGCTGAATATTGGGCACCGGCAAGCCGAGGATGGCCCGCACATGAAGGGCGAACTGAGAGAGGTCCTGGGAGATCATTGTCACCATGCCGGTGTCGTGGGGCCGGGGCGAGACCTCGCTAAAGATCACCTCATCACCCTTAATAAATAGCTCAACACCGAAAATTCCCCAGCCCCCCAGGGCCGTGGTGACTTGCTCGGCCATTGCCTGAGCGGCCGCCAGCGCCTGGTCGGACATCGCCTGGGGCTGCCAGGACTCACGGTAGTCACCATCTTCCTGGCGGTGGCCGATGGGGGCGCAAAAACTGGTGCCATTGCGGTGGCGCACCGTAAGCAGGGTAATTTCATAGTCAAAGTCGACAAAGCCCTCGACGATCACCCGCCCGGCACCAGCGCGACCACCCTCCTGGGCGTAGGTCCAGGCGGCGGCAACTTCACCCGCCTCTCGAATCAGGCTCTGCCCCTTGCCGGATGAACTCATGATGGGTTTGACCAGGCAGGGAATGCCAATTTCAGCCACCGCAGCTTCGAAGTCTTCAATGGTACTGGCAAATCGATAGCTCGAGGTTGCCAACCCTAGCTCTTCAGCGGCGAGGCAGCGAATGCCCTCGCGGTTCATGGTCAACTGGGCCGCGCGGGCCGTGGGGACGATATTCACCCCCGCCGCTTCCAGCTCCACCAGGGTGTCGGTAGCGATGGCTTCAATTTCGGGGATCACATAGTCGGGTTGTTCCCGCTCAATAATTTCACGCAGCGCGGGGCCATCGAGCATCGACAGGGTATAAGAACGATCGGCCACCTGCATCGCTGGCGCATTGTCATAACGATCGAGGGCAATGACCTCTAGCCCCATGCGTTTTAACTCAATGGCGACCTCTTTACCCAACTCGCCGGAACCACAGAGTAGGGCTTTCGTCGCAGAGCCGGAAAATGGTGTACCTATGCGCAAAGTATCTGCCGATGCTGTACCAGAAATAGTCATTGAGCGCTTTCCTCTACGGGCGAAATTGATGGCTGGCCATTATAGGCCATGAGCACGGAGGGCCGTTTATTTATTGGCAAAAAACCGGTTCTCGGCCCAATCATTTTAGCCATAACAGCTAAAGATCAGCACTGCTTAATAATTACTCTATCGATGCCCGAATGGGTTAAAATGTGCGCCTCTTTTACCTGCCTCGATACCCCGCACTATGTCCTTCACACCCGAACTGCTCTCCCCCGCCGGAACCTACAAAAGTATGCGCTACGCTTTCGCCTACGGGGCCGATGCCGTATATGCTGGGCAACCGCGCTACAGCCTGCGGGTGAGGAACAACGAGTTCAACCACCTCGACATTATGGCCGAGGCGGTGGCCGAGGCGCACAAGCAGGATAAAAAATTCTACATCGCCAGCAATATCTCGCCCCACAACAACAAGGTGAAGACCTATATTCGCGATATGGCCGAGGTGATCGCCATGGGCCCCGATGCATTAATCATGTCGGACCCCGGCCTGATTATGCTGGTGCGCGAGAAATGGCCCGATATGCCCATCCACCTCTCTGTGCAGGCCAATGCGGTCAACTATGCCTCGGTGAAGTTTTGGTATAAGCAGGGCTTGAGCCGGGTCATACTGTCTCGCGAATTATCCCTCGATGAAATCGCCGAGATTCGCGAAGAGTGCCCGGGGATGGAACTCGAGGTCTTTGTTCACGGCGCGCTGTGCATCGCCTATTCCGGGCGCTGCCTACTGTCGGGTTATATGAACCACCGCGACCCCAATCAAGGAGCCTGCACCAATGCCTGCCGCTGGAAGTACCAGGCCCACGAAGCCACACAAGATGAGACGGGTAATATCACCCCAGTCGACCCCAGTGTTCAAGGCTGGAACCCCAAAGTGCCAGCCTGGAACCCCGGTGATTCAACCGAACAAGCCGGTGAGCCCGCCAGTACTCAAGGCTTTGACGAGCCACCCCTGGTGCTACTACAGGAAGCCAATCGCCCCGACGAATTCATGCCCGCCTACGAAGATGAGCACGGCACCTATATTATGAATTCGAAGGATTTACGCGCCGTGCAGCACGTGCCACGGATGATCGATCTGGGCATTCAGTCGCTGAAAATTGAGGGCCGCACCAAGTCCCACTACTACGTGGCGCGCACCGCACAAACCTACCGCCGCGCCATTGACGAAGCCGTCAACGGTAAACCCTTTGATATGAGCCTGATGGGTGAACTCGACCACCTCGCCAATCGCGGTTACACC
>MAAC01018604.1_pt1 | contig 15689 bp, 15 predicted proteins | sample 1115981 | NCBI WGS metagenome assembly MAAC01 (sample SAMN04961126, study PRJNA320927) | seawater metagenome | isolation source: sample BD02T64 sea water enriched with oil for 64 days | place: USA:Gulf of Mexico | collected 2013-07-27 | reverse complement strand
TCGTGATCCCGATCGTAGTTAAAATCTCACAAAGAAAAAGAAGCTTACTCGCTATGCTCGTAATCTCTTTTTTTATTTTCTCTCATTTGCCTTGAGCTACGCTCAGATCAAATGTTCGGGCATAAAAAAAGGTCCATTCTGGACCTTCTTTTTCTTTGGTGGAGTCGGAGGGATTCGAACCCTCGTCCAAACAAGCAAACATTAATCTTTCTACAAGTTTAGTTTATGATTGGTTTTCGAAATCAAGATGGCCACAAACAGCCCACTTAAAACTTAGCTTCATTAATCTTGAACCAGCACAGAAGCCGTACTAATCCTTACCTAACTTTATCAATACCATATTGTAACAAACCGCTAGACAAGGTTTGTTACTAGGCATCCCGTTTTCCTACCTAGTAGTGAAAATGAAGTATAATTCACTTGGTGAATTATGCAGCAAGAGCGTAATTGTTTTCGCCTGTTAAAAAAATGCGGTATTGAATTAAAGAGCTATACCCCAAAGCTCTACTTGCTTAAATAACGGTTGACCTCGCTGTCAAAACCAGTCGACCCCGATATCACTACAAAAGTAATCACTTTAACTCATTTTTGGGTGTATTTTTCATGAAGGAAATTTTATATTTGGACACATCCAAAAATCCCGTTTATAATGATAAAACTAAGTGTAATTAGAGAAGGTAAAAACCCACCAGATATGCGTGTACCTTTAACTCCAAAGCAATGTGTAGAAATTCAACATAATCTACCTGATTTAGAGTTAACTGTACAGAAGTCGAGTGTGCGTACTTTCCCTAATTCTAGCTATTCTGATTTGGGTGTTGTTTTGAAAGATGAGGTGGTAGATGCCGATGTTTTAATTGGGGTAAAAGAAGTGCCCATGGATATGTTGGTAGAGAATAAAACCTATTTTTTCTTTTCACATACCACCAAAGAACAACCGTATAACCGTACATTATTGCAGACCTTGTTGAAAAAAAATATTCGTATGATTGACTACGAAGGTTTAACCAATGAAGACGGGGCGCGTATTATTGGGTTTGGATATTTTGCGGGTGTAGTTGGAGCCTATAATGGGATCAAGGCGTGGGGAAAGCGTCACAAATCATTTGATTTATGCTCGGCCTTGGAATTACATAGTTTGTCTGAAATGGGTAAAGAATTGCAAAAAGCAAAATTGCCGAATATCAAAATAGTTTTAACGGGAGCCGGTAGAGTGGCATCGGGTGTAAATGATGTGTTGGAGATGATGGGAGTCAAAAAAGTAAGTCCAGAGAATTACTTGACAGAATCCTATAACGAAATCATATATACGCAATTAAATGTAGAGGATTACAATAAACGTAAAGATGGTAAAGAAATGCCTAGAAAGGACTTCTATTCCAACTTTAGAGAATACGAATCTAACTTTATGCGTTTTGCGAAAGTAACGGATCTATATATTGCGGGGCATTTTTACGCAGAAGACTCGCCCTTTATTTTTACGAGAGAGGATGCGAAATCACCCGAGTTTAGAATTAAGGTCATTGCCGACATTAGTTGCGATATTGATGGTCCTGTAGCCAGTACATTAAGGCCATCTACCATCGCTGATCCAATGTATGGCTACCATGCGGCTACAGAATCGGAGGTTGCTTTTGATCAAGAAGATGCCATTACCGTTATGGCGGTTGATAATTTACCGTGTGAGTTTCCAACGGCTGCTTCTGAAGGATTTGGAAATGATATGCTGAATAAAATTTTGCCCCAATTGTTTAATAACGATAAAGGTGATATTTTGAAACGAGCGACCATTTGTGAAAACGGAAAACTAACCGATAAGTATGCCTATTTGCAAGATTTTGTGGATGGTAAGTAGGTTAGAGATCTACTCGTTGTTCTTCAAAACGAATGTAAAAAAGTGGGGTAATTTTACCGGCTTCAATTTCTTTATCGATATACGGAAATAACTCGGGCCAAAAACTTTGGTTGGGATAACTATCTATTTGGCCTAGTAAAAAGAAGTAGGCGGAATTAAAGGCATTTCCTGTTTTTGAATAAGTCGGATATCCATTTGTTTTTACGTGATGCATGAAACTTTCAAAAAGTGTTTCATCTGTCTTAATATCACTATTAGGGTCCTTTTGCTGACGTATGTAATTTTCATTCGCAATAGAGTCGATACAGTTCCTGAAATTGGTGTCAATGGATGCTAAATGAATTGCTTGTAAAGAATCTTGTTTGAGTAGGAGATCTTGATAGCTTTTTGAATTGTAATAGGGGGTAAGATGGTCTACCGTAATATAATTTGGATCCCATCCTTTGGTGAATCCTTTTTCTAAATAATAAGAAATTTTATCATAGTTACCCGTACTATAAACGGTCATGGCGATGGATATGTAAATGCCAGGATCAAAATCAATAAGGGATAAAGCGGAATCGTAATATATTATTGCGGAGTCATATTGGTTTTGGGCGGAATGAGTTCTTGCGCTAGTGACTAGTTCGTTATAGGTGCGGTATTTTTCTATTTGCGAAAAGCCAGTAAAGTTCGCCCCTATTAGAAATAGGGTTAATATGTATTTTGTCATAAATAGGAAATGAATGGATTAAGGAAACTGAATTTTGATGACCGTATTTTAATTCGGGTAACGAAAACAATCTATAGTATGATCATTTACCAGGCCACTCGCTTGCATGTGAGCATACATGATGGTACTGCCACAAAACTTGAATCCACGCTTTTTTAGGTCTTTACTTAAAGCATCACTTTCTTTGGTGGTTGCAGGAACCTCGCTACTCTGTTTCCAATGATTAACAATGGGGGTATTATTTACAAACTGCCAGATATAGGTATCAAAGGAGCCAAATTCTTTTTGAACTTCTAGGAATAGTTTGGCGTTTGTAACCGCACCATTTATTTTGAGTTTATTCCGAATTACTCCGGGATCCAGTAGAATACTATCAATTTGTAGAGAGGTGAATTGGGCGACTTTCTCTACCTCAAAATTGGCGAATGCTTTTCTATACCCTTCTCTACGTTTTAAAATGGTGGCCCAGCTTAATCCTGCTTGCGCACCTTCTAGTATTAAAAACTCAAAATGGACTTTATCGTCATGTACGGGAACTCCCCATTCTGTATCGTGATATTCCTGGTAAGCCTCAAACTGGTTAGTGGCCCATTGGCATCTCCTTTTCATGGAGAAAAGGTACGGATTTCAAATTATTGGAAAAAGAAATAGCCGTCCATTAACCAAAAAAAAATTTTGTAGCGGACGGCTATTCCCCAATTTATTATTTATCCTAAATAAGGACGCAATTGGTGACTGCGGGAGGATGTTTTTAATCTTCTGATTGCCTTTTCCTTGATTTGGCGAACACGTTCTCGTGTTAATCCATACATACCGCCAATTTCTTCTAAGGTATGTGCCGTTCTGGACTCTAAACCAAAGTATAAACTCAATACATCCGACTCTCGTTTGGCAAGAGTGGAAAGGGAACGTTTAATTTCTTGTTTTAATGATTCTGTTATTAATTTTTGATCTGGATTGGCCTCATCATTTTCTTGATACAAATCGTACATGCTACGGTCATCTCCGCCATCGCCAACCAGGGGTGCGTCCATGGATACATGACGTTGGTTATTTCGCAAAGAGCTTTTTACGTCCTTTATCGAAATATCCATGATTTCTGAAATCTCAAAAGCGGTAGGAGCACGCTCCATATCTTGTTCTAATTTTGAAAATACCTGATTGATTTTGGATATAGTACCAATTTTGTTTAACGGTAAACGTACAATACGTGATTGTTCTGCTAATGCCTGAAGAATAGATTGACGAATCCACCATACTGCGTAAGAGATAAATTTGAATCCACGAGTTTCATCAAATTTCTTTGCGGCTTTAATGAGTCCTAAATTACCTTCATTAATTAAATCAGGCAATGTTAATCCTTGGTTTTGGTATTGTTTAGCTACAGAAACAACAAAGCGTAAATTTGCTCTAGTCATTTTGTCTAGGGCTTCTTTATCCCCCGCTCTAATAAGTTGTGCGAGTTCTACTTCTTCCTCCGCTGTAATTAAGCTTAACCTTCCAATTTCTTGAAGGTATTTCTCCAAAGAGGCCGTTTCACGATTCGTGATTTGTTTCGTTATACGTAATTGTCTCATAACTTGGTATTTTAAGTTTTTCTCAATTCGGGCAAGAAGTTGATTGAAACGGTATCAAGCTGTAAACCCTATATACCATTAACTAATCATGTATACGAAAAAAGCCACCAAGAGGTTTGGTGGCTTTCAAAAAAAAATATATAAAAGTGATAACTACACTTTTTCAGGCTTCTCTAGCAGTACTTTACGAGATAGTCTTAGCTTTCCTGTTTTTGGATCTAAACCAATTAGTTTTACTTCAATTTCTTGACCTACTTCTAAATGATCTTCTGCTTTGTCTACTCTGTCCCATGCAATTTCAGAAATATGTAGTAAGCCATCTTTTCCAGGAATAATTTCAACGAATGCACCATATGCAGCCACCGCTTTTACTTTTCCTTTGTAGATCTCACCTACTTCTGGTACCGCTACAATTCCTTTAATACGAGCCATTGCTGCATTTAAAGAATTTACGTTACTTGCAAATACTTCAACAACACCTTGGTTATTGATCTCTTCAATAACGATAGTCGTTTCCGTTTCCGCTTGGATTTCTTGAATGATTTTTCCTCCAGGGCCTATAATTGCTCCAATCATATCTTTCGGAATAGTGATGGATTCAATACGAGGGGCATTTGGTTTTAACTCTTCGTTTCCTGAAGTTAACGTTTTTGCCATCTCATCCGCAATGTATAAACGACCTGCTTTGGCTTGTTCTAAAGCTTTCTTAAGAACTTCCATTTTTAAACCGTCTACTTTGATGTCCATTTGACATGCTGTGATTCCATCAGCAGTACCGGTAATCTTAAAGTCCATATCACCTAAAGCATCTTCATCACCTAGGATATCTGAAAGAACTGCCCAGTTATCATCCGATCCGTAAATAAGACCCATAGCGATTCCTGAAACAGGTTTCTTCATTTTTACACCGGCATCCATTAATGCAAGAGAACCTGCACATACAGTAGCCATGGAAGAAGAACCATTCGATTCTAAAATATCAGAAACAACTCTAATTGTATACGGGAAATTATCGGGTAACATTGGTAATAAAGCTCTTAAAGCTAAGTTACCATGACCAATTTCTCTTCTACTTACACTTCTAATAGGACGAGCTTCTCCGGTAGAGAATGGTGGGAAGTTATAGTGCAACATGAATTTTTGAGAGCCTTTCATAAAAGCACCATCAATATTTTGAGCATCTAACTTAGTACCTAAAGTAACCGAAGTTAACGATTGTGTTTCCCCACGAGTAAATACCGCAGAACCATGAGTTCCTGGTAAATATCCTACTTCACTCCAAATGTCACGAACATCTGTAGTGGCACGGCCATCTAAACGAGTTCCTTTTTCAAGAACTACGTTACGAACCGCTTTCTTCATTACTGTTTTGAAGTATTGGTTGATCATGAAGTTGTTGTCTGAAACAAACTCTTCCCCTAATCCTTCTTTGATTTCATCTTTGATTGCCTTAAATGCCGCAGATCTTTCTTCTTTAGCAGAAGCTACAGAAGCAATCGCATATAATTTATCGTACGCTTTCGCTTCGATATCTTTTAGCAAATCTTCATCTGATTTTTCGTGGCAATAATCTCTTTTTACTGCCGCTTTCTCTACTTGAGCAGCTAAAGCAACTTGAGCTTCACATTGAACTTTGATCGACTCATGTGCAGCAGCAATAGCTTCGATCATTTCATCTTCCGAAATTTCTTTCATCTCACCTTCAACCATCATGATGTTTTCTGCAGTACCTGCAACCATCATATCGATATCCGCTTTTTCTAACTCAACATTTGTTGGGTTAATCACCATTTTGCCATCTATTCTAGCTACTCTACATTCGGATACAGGACCCGCAAATGGAATATCAGAAACTGCAAGTGCAGCGGATGCTGCCAAACATGCTAAAGCATCTGGCATAGTTTTTAAATCAGAAGATATTAATTGTACAAATACTTGCGTATTCGCATGGAAATCTGAAGGGAATAATGGGCGTAAGGCACGGTCAATTAAACGAGCTGTTAAAATCTCACTTTCTGATGGACGCGCTTCTCTTTTGAAAAATCCACCAGGAAAACTTCCTGTAGCTGGATATTTTTCACGATATTCTACCGTTAAAGGTAAAAAGTCCATATCATCTTTTGCTTCTTTGTCACTTACTACAGTGGCTAAAAGCATGGTGTCACCTTGACGTAAAACAACAGAACCATCTGCTTGTTTTGCTAGTTTACCTGTTTCTAAAACGATTTCTTGTCCGGCCGTTTTAAACCTTTGTTCAATAACTTTCATAGTGTATCTAATTGCGGGCTCTAACCCAGTGTTTATAATAGCACGCCCAATATAGGCGATTTTTGTATGCGTAATGTAAATCGAATTCTCCGAGCGAAAAATTGAAGTAAAAAAAAAGGCAATTGAAAATCAACCGCCTTTTTTTTAATTTTTACTTTCTTAATCCAAGCTCTTTTACAATTGCTCTGTAACGAAGAACGTCAATTTTAATTAAGTAATCTAAAAGACTTCGTCTTTTACCTACTAAATTCATTAACGCTCTTTGCGTGTTGTAATCTTTTCTGTTTTTTTTCAAATGCCCAGTTAGGTGAGCAATTCTGAATGTGAAGATTGCGATTTGAGCTTCAGATGAACCAGTGTTTGCTTCTGATCCTCCATGCTTGGTAAAAAATTCTTTTTTCTTTTCAGCTGATAAATACATTCCAATATTGTTTTTAATGATTTTTATGTATCGAAAAATTCGAGCGGCAAATATAGCACTATTAATGCTATAGTTGACCGATTCTAGTTTTTAAATAATCTTAGAATTTGTGTCAGTTTTGTTTTTAAATGTCTACGATCTACAATGAAGTCGAGAAATCCTTTTTCCAATAGGAATTCAGAGGTTTGAAAGCCTTCTGGTAAATCTCGTCCAATGGTTTCTTTAATAATCCGAGGACCCGCAAAACCAATTAATGCATTCGGCTCGGCTATATTAATGTCGCCCAACATCGCAAAAGAAGCAGTAATACCTCCAGTAGTTGGATCTGTTAATAAAGAAATATAGGGTAATTTGGCTTGAGCCAGTAAAGATAACTTAGCAGATGTTTTTGCCATTTGCATTAACGAAAAAGCCGCCTCCATCATTCGGGCACCTCCAGATTTAGAGATAATCATGAATGGATATTTGTTTTCTATGGCATAATCAATTGCTCTCGCAATTTTTTCACCTACTACAGAACCCATAGAACCACCAATGAAATTAAAATCCATAGCGGCAACGACCAAGTCCTCTCCATTCACCTGCCCATGAGCGGTTCGAATAGCATCCTTTAAACCTGTTTTCTTTTGAGCCGCTTTGTAACGATCCTTATACGATTTAGTATCTGTAAACTTTAAGGGGTCTCCAGATTGTAAATCCTTATTTAATTCTTCGTATTCGTTTTTGTCAAAAAGGATATTGAAATATTCTTCCGAACCAATACGTTTATGGTAATCATCGGCAGGTACCACGTAGTTGTTTGCTTTCAACTCGTTTGTTTCCACTACGTTTCCAGATGGGCTTTTAAACCAAAGTCCGTCAGGAGTTTCTTTTTTCTCTTTCGTGGGGGTTGTTATTCCCTGTTTCATTCGTTTAAACCAACTGCTCATACGTTTTCAATTTAGTTAAACAATTAAAGGTGTTAGGCGATGGTTACATCGTCACATAAATAAACATCTTGTACCGACTGAATGATTTTAATACCCTCATCCATTGGTTTCTGGAAAGCTTTACGACCCAAAATTAAACCAGAACCACCAGCTCTTTTGTTAATTACCGCGGTTTCTACCGCTTCAGCCATGTCACTTGCTCCACCTGAAGCACCACCCGAATTAATTAACCCACGTAATCCCATATAGGTGTTAGCCAATTGGTAACGACATAAATCAATGGGATGATCCGTAGTCATTTTTGTGTAAACATCCGGGTGTGTTTTACCTACCTTAATGGCGTTAAAACCACCGTTGTTTGTGGGTAATTTTTGCTTAATGATATCCGCACCAATAGTTACTCCAATATGATTAGCCTGACCTGTTAGATCCGCAGCAGTATGGTAATCTGTACCGTCTGATTTGAATCCGGGGTTTCTTAAATAACACCATAAGATAGTCGCCATTCCTAGTTCGTGGGCTCTTTCAAAGGCCGCAGCTACTTCTTGAATTTGACGTTCTGATTCTTCCGAACCGAAATAGATGGTTGCTCCAATTGCAGTAGCTCCCATATTCCAAGCACGATCTACAGAACCAAACATGATTTGGTTGAAAGTACTTGGGTAAGTCATCAATTCGTTATGATTTATTTTTACAATAAACGGAATTTTATGCGCGTATTTTCTCGCTTGAGAAGCTAAAACATCAAACGTAGAAGCAACCGCATTACAGCCTGCGTTAACCGCTAATTCTACAATGTTTTTGGGATCAAAATATATTGGGTTTGGAGCAAATGAAGCTGCTGCCGAATGTTCCAAACCTTGATCTACCGGTAAAATGGATACATAACCAGTTCCAGCTAGTCTTCCATGTCCGTATAAAGCTTGTAAACTTCTTAATACTTGAGGACTACGATCTGAATCACCAAAAGAGGTAGATACAAAATCAGGATTAGGTAAGTGTAAATGTTCTTTAGGAATAGCGGTGGCGACATGATTCAATAATGAATCTGCTTTGTCTCCTAATAATTGACCAATCTTATTAATGTCAGACATATTTAAATGTTTTGAATTTCTGAATTTTATAATCCGCAAATCTAAGGAAATATTAGACTGAAATGATGTTTTTTTTGAAATTAGAATGGATATCCAATACCTAGATTGAACACCGAGTTATTTATGCTTTGGGTGGCATTTTTTGTATTGCTCCCTATCCATCGCTCTGAAACGATTCTGCCCGGATCATAGATCTTAAATCCCCAATCAAAACGGACCAGTAAAAAGCCGAAATTTAGTCGGATTCCAGGGCCCGCAGCCAAAGCCAATTCCGTAAGAAATCTGGATACCTCAAAATTGGCATTTGGACGATTCTCGTCATCTGGATGTAATAACCAAATATTTCCCGCATCTGCAAATAGCGCACCTTCCATAGATTTTACAATGGTAAAACGATATTCTGCACTGATTTGAATTTTGATATCCGCTACTTGATCTACTCCTTTTTTTGAAGTGGAGTCATTATTCAACGAACCCGGTCCTAGTGTTCTGGCTCGCCATCCTCTATTATCGTTTGCGCCACCCCCATAAAAACTTCGGTCATAGGGGAGGGCTTCTGAATTCCCATACGGAACACCCACTCCTGCCAATACTTTGAAAGCCATGGATTGGATACGATTAATCCTACGGGTTAAATGCCAATCATTTTGAACTTTGACAAATTGGGCATAACGAACATTACCAACCGTGTAATACGGTGCCCCTTCCTCCGTTCCGGGTGCGACTTGATCAAACACCCGTAAAAGGTTTCCTGCCAATTCAAATTGGGCTCGGTTCAATGAATAGGATTTTTGTTGGATGGTAGTTCGGTTGGTCCAAGTTTCAATAAAACGAGCTCCCGCAATAAACTGGTTGCTGTAGGTTGCATCCAGTAAGGGGTTATTTAAATCATTTAATCGTTGCTGAAATGCAATGGATTTATCAATGTTAATGTAACTTATATCTATCGGGTAAAATAAATACTCGTTGGTGTTACGCTTTTTTCGGGTAAAGAAATAACCCAAGGATACATTCATTAACCTTCGTTCAAAATCGGGCCGATTCTGGTAATTGATAATAAAGTTTAGACTCGTTTTAGGACGGTTAAATTTTTTAAGGATCTTTGTCCGTAGCTTGTAAGGCAGTTTTAATTCTTGAAATATTAAGGATGCTTCCCCACCATATTCTACGGTATTAATTAATCCCGAATTTGTTTCGTTTGGATCTTCGGAGTTGGTCTGTTGGGCTTCAACCCCCCCTTTAAATCGAATCTTTAATTCCTCCGCACCTCCAAAAACATTCCGGTGTAAATAATTGAGGTAACCGGAAAAACCTAAATTACTAGAAGAGTTAGTGCCTTCCAATTCTGTACCTACTGACTGAGATGGCATGGGAGTCATCAGAATGTTACAGTTTAAAACAGTAGAATCTAAAAGGTCTGGAATAAACCCAATATTGATATAGCTAAAGTTGTTTAAACCCGAAATACGTGAATACGTTCTTTGTTCTGCACGTTGGGTATAGGTGTCTCCATTTTCAAAAAATAGTTTGTTTACAAAAGTATGTGGGTTGTATTTTAACCGGGATAAATTCATGTAAATGAGGTTCTCAAAATGGATAGAATCTTCTGGGTTATCTTTATAGTTGGGATCAAAACTGGTATTTAAGGTAATGTTACCAATGGTGTATTTTTTGTGTTTGCTAACAACTACCGAATCGAGGGTTGGATTTAGTAACGAAGGGTTTTTAATAATGGTTTTAATATTTACCACATTTCCATTTAGATTACTATCTACTTCGTAAGCGACATATTCTTTGGAAAAATAGAAATAACCTTGGTTACGCATTGCCGTGGTAAACCGAACACGTTCTTTATCAATTTCTTCAGTGTTATAGGGCGTGCCAGCATGTAGTTTAGAATGTTTATTGGCTTCTTTAATAGCCTCCGAAAGTGTGGGGTCATCAATAACCAATGCAATGGTATTAAGCGTAAACTGCGGTCCCTCTTTGACCGTGTAAATAACGGTGACCTTGGTGCTGTCAGAATTGTATTTGTATGCAGTGAAAATTTCGTTTCTGAAAAAACCTTTGTTAAACAATGCCTTTTCAAACTGTGTGGCCGTTTGTTGTGCCGCGTCTTTACTAAATATGACAGGAGCTTCTCCTGAATCTTTAATTTGTTGCCCTAATACAGGTTTAAATTCCTTAGGTTTTTTACCCTTTGCAATTCTTCGTTGGTTCTTTAAAGTAATCCGCGCACGTTTCTTTTCGTTTTTAACCGCCAAGTTACTATCGTTGAAGGATAGGTATTGCTGCATCTTTACTTTTACTGCCCAGAGTGCTTTTTTATTTTGTCGTTGACGTATAAATGGATAAAGTTCGTCTTGTTCGGCCACATTAGTTGAGATTCTAATTTTATTGGCTCGTAAATACACTTTCCCAGGAGGTATGTGTTTACTGGGACTACACGCAGCAATTAGGAAGCCTAAAACGACAAAAACATATATATTCTTAATTAGCGACTTCAATGCGACAGATTGGTATTTTTGCAAATCTATAAATATACGGGTCAAGAGGAAATGATAACTAAGAATCAAATAAAATATATCAAAGATTTATCGCAAAAATCTTTTCGTACACAGGAAAAGAAGTTTGTGGTTGAAGGAGAAAAGCTGCTAATTGAATTATTGCAAAGTGAAGTGACCATAGATACTATTTATGCGCTTCCAACTTGGGCAGATGCGAATCCGAATGTGGCGGTAACGATAATTAGCGAGAAGGAACTAAGTCGCATATCGCAATTAAAGTCACCTAATAAGGTGTTGGCTGTGGTATATACCTTTGAGGATGAAATTGGGGATGACCTTTCAAACGGACTCACCTTGTTTTTGGATCGAATTAATGATCCGGGGAACTTTGGAACCATTATTCGTATGGCCGATTGGTTTGGAGTGAATAAAATTGTTTGTACTTCGAAATCTGTAGATGTATATAATTCGAAAGTGATCCAAAGTAGTATGGGGTCTGTGTATAGAATTCCGGTGTTTTATGTGGAACCCGATACCTTCTTTAGCCAATACAAATCCCAGTTTCCAGAAAATGCCATTATTGGTGCCGCTATGGACGGAGAAACTTTAGCGGAAGTTAACTTACCCGAAAACGGACTTTTAGTTATGGGAAGTGAATCTCATGGAATTAGTGAGGAAATCGAATCCCATGTAACCAAATCTGTCACTATTCCTAATTTAGGACAGGCCGAGTCATTAAATGTGGCGGTGGCTACCGGAATTATTCTGTGGGAGTGGAGGAGAGGTTAATCTTGATTATCCTTCAAATAATAAACTAACGGTAAACATACCGGGTTTAATTTCTTGGATCGGTTTTGCCCAAAACGAACCATCGTTGATGAAAGCATCGTTTAAGCCATGGCTGTATTTAAACTCCAGAGCAAATTTGAAATACTCCAAAAACAAATCGGTACCTATCCCAAATTCGGCAAAATAATTTTGACGACTAATTTTCAGAACTTGTTTGGAAATTGCCACCTCATTATTCACATCAAATTGGGAGGATAAGTCTAACCCAAAACTACCACCTGCTACCAAGTACGTTGCAAAATTATTGTATCGTTTGGATCGGAACTTGACTAAAAATGGAAATAAGACGTAGGTAGATTCAATTATTCGAGTGTCGGTAACGTTTTTTGGGTTCCCTTCAAAAACGTAATTTAAGTTTCGTTGTGCAAATGATAAAGTAGGTAAAAAACGGAGCGTAAAATGATCATTGAAACGCATGGAACCCAAGAAACCAATGTTGAATCCAGTTTGGTTTGCCGTAGTTAATGAGATTAACGAGTCATAGGTAGTTAGGTCATATTTCATTCTAAAACCACTGGTATTGACCGCTAATAAAAATCCAAAATGGAATTTGGATTGCTCAAAATAGGGCAGGTTGGGGTTCTTCTGTTTGAACTTCTTTTGTGCAAAAAGTCCAGATCCAATACCTACCAAAAATGCTATGATGAGAAGTTTCTTCATTCTAAAATGGGAGAACGTAGTTTCAGTTTATTTATTTCGAAGCAACATATAAAGTTGCTGTACCCAGTGTAAGTGGGGTAAATGAAGCGTCTTTGAATCCTACCTTAGTTAAAATATCAGCAAATTCTTGACCTTGGGCAAAATGGGTAACGGATTCCGGCAAGTATGTATATGCTCGGGCATCTTTGGAAACTAATTTACCTACTGCCGGAAGAACTCTTTTGAAATAGATATTATACAACTGCTTTATTGGAAATGAGGAGGGTTGAGAAATTTCGATAATCGCTACCTGACCTCCAGGTTTTAATACACGAAGCATTTCGCCTAGACCAACTTCAAGATGGGCGAAATTACGAACTCCAAAGCCAACGGTTATGGCATCAAAAGACTGATCTTTAAATGGTAAAGCTTCACTGTCTGCTTTTACCATTTCGATTAGATTCTCCAGTTTCCTGTGGCGGATTTTTTTACGACCCACATTCAGCATTTCTTCAGATATGTCCAAACCAACAATGCGATCTGGATTTAAACTAGTTGCTTCCAAGGCAAAATCGCCTGTTCCTGTTGCGACATCCAAAATAGATTTTGGATTTTTTTTGCCTATTATTTTGATGGCTTTCCTTCTCCAGGTAATATCGATACCCATAGAAAGTAAATGATTTAAGAAATCGTACTTGGGAGCAATGTTGTCAAACATTTCCTCAACTTGGTCTTTCTTAGCCGTTTGATTGTTATACGGAGTGATTTTATCGTGCTTCACGCTCAAAAAATTAGTTGGCAAAAATAAGGGTTTTGAGGATAGGGTAATCCAAATTAGACCTCAATATTTAGTTGGTGTAAGTAAAGATGAATAAGGCCATTTCAACTACCTCTTTTCCTTACCGGCATGCTTTTTATTTTTTTTTGGAACCTCCTGCAATCCATGTCCACCCCAAGGGTGACAGGTGCTTATTCGTTTCAGTCCAAGCCAAGTTCCTTTTAGAGGGCCCCACTCTTGAATAGCTTCAATGGTGTAATGCGAACACGTTGGGTGATATCTACAATTTGATCCTAAGAAGGGAGAAATAGCTAACTGGTAGAATTTCACCAATCCAATCAGGATCATATTGAAGAATTTCGTGATCATTTAAAATCTTTGTACAATAAACTGGGTTGGATGCCTTTGTTGTTTTGGTATTTACCCGATTTATATAAATCATACTCGCCTTCAATACTATGATAGAAAATTTGACAAATTTCTACGTTAGGATAAATACGAATGGGTTGCACACAAAAGATTTCTAAGGTCCAAAACCCGTTAAAACCAACATCGCCAAAACCGGCTGTTACATGAATAAATAACCCTAATCGACCAATAGAAGATCGGCCCTCTAACATAGGGACGAATTTGTTGGTGGAGGTATGCTCGTTTGTTCTTCCTAAATACAATTTATGAGGCTCGAGTAATAATCCTTCTTCAGGAATCGTTAAACGAGTGGTTGGATTTGGCGTTTTCATATCCAATACATCATTATCGTAAGTCAATAACTCTTCAAATAAGCTTAAGTTGTAGCTGTTTGGGTTGAGCTGACTTTCGTTATAAGGTTCAATTTGAATACCACCGGTACCTATTTGTTTTTTTATTTCTTTTCCTGATAGAATCATAATAGTAATCTCTTTGACAACCTATGGGTTGAGAAGCTGCAAATCTACATAAATGGGTAGATGATTGGGTGATCCCCAAGTATATATTCTGGATATAAAATTAATTTACAGGTGGAGTAGAAAAGGGACTTGTTTTATTGTTAAGTGAAAGGAAATGAAAAAAAACACGAAACGACTTTGATTTAACAAAGCTGTTTCCTGCTTTTTTTTAATGCAACTTCTTATTGAAGAATGATTTTTGTTGTTTCTTTCAAAATATGGTTATCATCATAAATTTGCAGGAAGTAGATTCCTTTACCGGTCCAAGTGCTCAAATCAATTTCATATTGAACTGAATTAATTTCCGTTTCAAATACGGATTGGCCAATTGAGTTTACAATTGTTATGGATCCTCCAACGCTATTTTCTCTAGAGTCAATAAATAGATGATCCTTGGCTGGGTTTGGATATACTTTTATTTCATTTGATTTAAAATGAGAGGTACTACTCATTATAGAAGAACCGGTTTCAATAATTATAGTCTGTGCAGAAGAATTAGAACGTCCGGCACCATTTTTTCCTATTTCATAATATAAAGATGCTACCTCAGTTAGGTTTAGAGCGGAATTGTAAATTCTGAAATCATCCAGAGCCCCTTTAAGAAATACTCCTTGACCATTAAAATATCTACTTCCTAAGCTTACTATTGAAGTTGATGGTATGTTAGGGAATTGACCATGGTCATTACCATAATTGGTAATTAAAGAAGGTAATTGAGAGTTGTCTAAATAAATGATTGTACTATTAGTGTTATATACAATTACAAAATGATGCCAGTCATTATCAAATAGGAAGCATCTGTCATTTGGATTCTCATGAGATGAAATGTTGTAAATACTTAAGGAAGACCTATTACCTGTTGTTATTAATTCGTCCGTGTTATAACCGGTAACGTTTTCACCAATAAAAATATTGGTTCCATTGGTCGTTGATGTTGTTGGTACTTTTGCTATTCCAAAAATTGCTTGAGGGGTATCAATAGGTGTTTTAACCCAAAAGGAAATACTGACAGATCCCGTGAGTTGATTAAAAGAGGAGGCATGATTACTTAAATCAATAAAGTCACTTTGCCCATTGAATTGATAGGCTCCTGTAGATAGTCCAAATCTATCTATTGTTAAGGTGGCGCCTGAG
>MAAC01010952.1_pt1 | contig 15716 bp, 13 predicted proteins | sample 1115981 | NCBI WGS metagenome assembly MAAC01 (sample SAMN04961126, study PRJNA320927) | seawater metagenome | isolation source: sample BD02T64 sea water enriched with oil for 64 days | place: USA:Gulf of Mexico | collected 2013-07-27 | reverse complement strand
TGTCCCCGAATATCACGCATTTTCTTTTCGCTTAAGGACTGAAGATCCTGGCCATCAAAGTGAATTTTCTTGGCTTCAACCTGACCCGGTTCTCTAATCAACCGCAGGATGGCCCGCCCGGTCATAGACTTTCCTGAACCGGATTCTCCGACGATACCAACACGCTCGCGACCAACCGAAAAAGAAATCCCACGAACAGCCTCTACAACGCGCTTCTTGGAAGCAAAACGTACCCAGAGATCCTCGACTTCTAACAGAGGTTTGCTCATGACTGTGCTTTCTTCGGATCGAGAATGTCTCTAAGGCCATCACCAAGTAAATTAAAGCCGAGCGACACGATAAAAATTGCCAAGCCGGGCATTGTTGCAATCCACCAGTGGTCATGGATAAAAGTTCGCCCTGCCGAAATCATTGCGCCCCACTCAGGACTGGGTGGTTGTGCCCCAAGACCAAGGAAGCCAAGTCCTGCAGCGGTCAAAATAATCCCTGCCATGTCCAAGGTAACGCGGACAATTAAGGATGACATACACATTGGCCAAATATGGCCAATGATGATTCTGATCCGGCCTGCCCCCTGCAGCTGAATTGCCGCAATATAATCACTGTTACGTATCGTCAAGGTCTCAGCACGCGCTATTCGGGCATACGGGGGCCAAGCTGTCAGCGATATAGCTAAAATTGCATTTTCTATCCCGGCACCAAGAGCAGAGACAAAGGCCAGAGCCAGAACAAGGCGTGGAAAGGCGAGGAAGATATCTGTAATCCTCATCAAAACCGTATCAACCCATCCTCCGAGATATCCGGATGCGGTTCCCACCAATAAGCCAAAAACCGGTGCTGTCACAGCAACAAGAGCGACAATGAACAGCGTAATTCTTGACCCGTAAACAACTCTGCTCCAGATATCCCGACCACTATCATCAGTACCAAAGATATGACCATCAGTCTGGGGAGGTAGCAAAGTCGCCTTAAGGTTTTGTGCGGAAGGATCATGAGTAGCTAGCAAAGGCGCAAATATCGCAACCAGCACCAAAGTCACAATAATCATAAACCCCAAAAAGGCGAGCTTATTGGCACGTAAGGATTGCCACCCACTGTAGAGCTGCACTAACTGGGCATGAAATCTGGATTCCGGCGCTTCGCTCGTCAGCCAGGCCTGTAATCCTTTGTTTTGGGCGCCCGTATTTGAATTCCCTGGATTTGAGTTGAATGTCATCTTGCCCTCGGATCAACGACTTTATAAAGAAAATCGGATAAAAGATTGAGTCCAACGAAGATTATTCCAACCACAACAGTTCCACCAATTACCGCATTCATATCCGCAGAAAGAAGAGCTGTCGTAATGTAAGAGCCCAAACCCGGCCACGCGAAGATGATCTCTGTCAAAACAGACCCCTCAAGCAAATTCGCGTATGAAAGTGCGATAACTGTAATCAGAGGAATCATGACGTTACCCAAAGCGTGACGCCAGATAACCGCATGTTCAGACAATCCCTTAACCCGGGCAGTCGTAATATATTCCTGGGATAATTGTTCCAGCATAAACGAGCGTGTCATTCGACTGATATAGGCGAGGGAATAATATCCGAGAATAGAAGCTGGTAGAATAATATGAGAGAAAGCATTCCAAAAAATATCAATATCCCCTTCAATGAGGCTATCGATCAAAATCAATCCCGTTACAACGGGGATGATGTCTTCGTAGTAAATATCCAGTCGACCAGGGCCACCGACCCAACCCAAAACACCATAAAAAACAATCAAGCCTACCAGCCCAATCCAGAATATAGGCATGGAATAACCAAACAGTCCGACAAAACGAACAACTTGATCCTGCCACTTTCCTTCATTGACGGCTGCAACTACTCCCATAGGTACGCCGAAGATGATACCGAATACTGTTCCGAGAGAGGCGAGTTCCATTGTTGCAGGAAAGACGCGTAGAATATCTTCAGATACCGGGCGAGCTGTCAAATTTGACATGCCAAAATCACCCACTGCGATTTGCTTTAAAAAGATACCAAATTGAACGATTAACGGCTTATCCAAACCAAGGGAGATATAAGCCGCGTCGTAAATTTCCTGTGAGGCACGTTCACCAACAATCGCCAAAACGGGATCAACTGGCATGACACGCCCGATAATAAAGGTAATAAACAACAGGCCAACTAAAGTAAGCAGCACGGAAAAAAGCACCGTGATCAAACTCTTGAGACGCTTTAGAAGCGGCACGGACGAACCGCGCCGCTTCGGCGTCGCTGTATCAACAGCATTACTCATCAGATATTACTTCGTAACTGTCCAGTAGAAGACCTGGGTAACAGCGGAACCGGTGTAAAATCCCTGAACATTGGAGCGACGACCCGTTTGCTCATTCTTCTGGAACATTTCAACGAACGGAGAATTCATCTGGTGCTCTTTCTGCATATCAACATACATCTGAGCACGTTTCACATTATCCGTTTCCTGAGCTGCTGCTTTTGTTAAAGCCGTCATTTCCGGAATGTCCCATGCATTACGCCAAGCCAGTTTACCCAAGTGTTTGGCTTCATCAGCGTTGTCCGGGTTCGATGCAAAAGTGTCCGCATTCGTATGTGGATCTGGATAATCCGGACCCCATGCCCCTACATAGATCTGGAAATCACGTGCGCGATATTTACCCAAAATCTGTTTACCAGTTCCCTGGACCAAGCTGATGTTGATACCCGCTTGTTTAAAGGTATTCTGAAGGGATTGAGCAATCTGAATACGTTCCTGGGCATTACGAACGATAATTTCTGCATCAAAACCATCGCCATGACCAGCTTCCGCCAAAAGCGACTTTGCTTTAGCTACATTCAGACTAAATGGTTTATCTTTCAACTCTCCCATATAGGTCAGAGGTAAAAATGCCTGATGAACAACATATTGACCTTTCAGGAAGGAATTGACCATTCCATCATAATCAATCAGATAACGCAGAGCTTCACGCACCTTTGGTTTTGAAAGAATCGGATCTTTCTGGTTCATGGAGATGTACATGATACGGCCGCGAAGATCATTATCTACGGCCAGATCACTATCGCCCGAAATCCCTTCTACATCAGTAGGTGTAAGATTACGCGCAACATCAATATCACCTTTTTCAAGCAACAAACGCTGGGTTGCTGATTCTGCAATATGACGAACGATCACGCTCTTCATTGCAGGCTTGTGAAGCCAATAATCAGCGTTTGCTTTCAGCCTGTAAGACTCGTTTGGTTTCCAGTTAACAAGCGAATAGGCACCGGAACCAGCGGAATGTGTCTGCAGCCATGCATTGCCCCAATCGCCGTCGACCTCGTGGGATTTTACCACTTTTGAATCGACAATGGATGAAACAACCGCTGCAAAACAGTTTAGGACAAAAGAAGGTGCATATTTTTCATCTGTTTTGACCACGAGAGTATTATCATCGGTCGCTTTGATCGTATCTTCGAGGTTATCAGCATTAAAGCCAAACTGAGTCAGGATGAAAGAAGGTGTCTTTTTCATCGCAACGGCACGACGGAGCGAGAACTCAGCATCATGGGCTGTTATCGAATTCCCGGAATGAAATTTACGGCCCTTGGCTATTTTAAAGGTAAAGGTCTTGCCATCATCGCTGATCGTCCAGCTTTCCGCCAAGCCAGCAACATAGCCTTTGGAAAGATCATTGGGGTCAAAACTTACGAGCTTATCGTAAACATTATTAGAATAATCAGATCCAGCAAATTCGAACAGATCTTGCGGATCAAGCGACGTAATGTCGTCGATCCTGTTGGCGACAACGAGAACGTTGTCAGGTGTTCCTGCAAAAGTAGCCGATGCCGACAATGCAGTAGCGGAGACGGCCGTGGCAAAAACCAGGCCTTTCAATAAATTTTTTATTTTCACTTTGGACTCCCTGTATTAGATGCGGCGCTTTTATGGAAAACCTTACCCTGATTCTCAACGATTGTATGTGCGTCGCTGAGTTAGCGTTGCTGTTCTCAAAGATTTTGTCAACTTAATGGAACTAAAATAAAACGTAACAATCAAAGGGGATTAGTCAAATCCAAGCTTCAAAATCGCAACCGAAAAGGGAAACTTTTAAAATTGCATTTCCCTCTATTCTACTTTTATTTAAGTTGTATATGGGTCTTAGAACCTTACAACTGCTAGCAGAATCAAGAACTTTATAATTCTTAAAAAAATACTCGTATTGGGTGTTTGAAGGCGGCTTATTCAACAATAAAAAATATGATGGCTGACAAGAAATTAAATATATTCATTTTCTTTTCTATCGCCTCGAACCAGCATTTTTTCCTTATTCATCGTGATCTTTTATCAAGAATCGTAAATTTCAGATATTTTATACAATCATGTCTAGACAGTTTATCTGTCTTGGTTTCTAAATATGAAATCTAAAGCCTAAAGCCGATGTCATGACCGGATATAAAGCCCCTTATCTCATGGCACTCGGGAACGATACTAAATTCAGGAACTATGAGAGATGAAAAGATACAAAGTCCTCTTTGTGTGTACCGGAAACATCTGCAGATCTCCTTCAGCAGATGGCATCCTCCGTCACAAATTGCTCGAACAAGGGCTTGATCATCTCGTAATGACTGATTCTGTCGGAACACATAGCTATCATATCGGCGAACCACCAACCTCGACAGGACTTAGGCTTGCCCTCCAGAGAGGATATGACTATTCGGACCTGAGAGCGCGACAGCTGAACAGTCGTGATTTTGAGAACTTTGATCTTATTCTCGCGATGGACCACGGCCATCTTGATATTATCAAAGACAACTGTCCTGAACCGCATCTGCATAAGATTGCAATGTTTCTCGATTATTGCGACCAGAGTAACAAAGAGGTCAATGATCCTTATTATGGTGGCCCCTCTGATTATGAAGCCATGCTGGATGTTATTGAAATCGGAGTTGCAGGACTATTATCCCACCTCAGACATCAGATCCATGGCACCAAATCCGTGCATCAAATTCATGAGTAACTCAAACAGTTCAAATCGTCAGACAAGTGAGGATCGAATAATCCTCGGGATAGTCCTTGCCATTGTGATGGTATTTTGTACTTCCGTCATGGATGGCATCGCCAAGTGGCTGACCGCTTCTTATAGCATCATCAGTATTATTTTGATCAGAAACACCTTCAGTCTGCCGATTGCGATTATCCTTTTACTTAAAACAGGCGGCCTTAACAATCTGAAGACGGATCGCCCGTGGCTTTTACTGGCAAGATCCTCGTTGATCATCTTCGCTGCAGGATCTTTTTATGCAGCGCTACCCTTCATGCCCTTGGCCGAAGCTTTTGCTATCGCTTTTGTTGCGCCGCTTTTTACCACAATCTTATCCGTCATTTTCCTCAACGAGAAAGTGGGGCCCCATCGCTGGGCGGTTGTTGCAACGGGTTTTGCCGGGGTTCTCATAATTCTTCAACCCGGTACAGACACATTCCAACCAGCCGCTATCTTTCCTGTAATTGCTGCGTTTGTGTATGCCGTCATAATGATCATGACCCGGCAACTCAGGCACCACAGCACGTCCTCGGGCATGACACTATGGGGCACGATTACAACAGTGAGCATTGCATCAGTATCCCTGCTCTTACCCTGGGAAGCCTTTGCCTGGACATTACCAAGTAACAACGACCTCCTTCTTCTGCTCGGGATGGCCGGGGTTGCAACAACAGCGCATTACCTCACCGGGCAAGCCTATCGTTTTGCACCAGCAGCCGTTATTGCACCCTTTGATTACACGATGTTGATATGGGGAATTATATTCGGCTGGGTATTCTGGCAAGAAATTCCAGAAGCACATGTCTTACTTGGTGCCGCCGTCATTATCGCCAGTGGACTTTACCTTATATATCGAGAGTCTCAGGCCAAGAATAAAACGGCTCAGGATAATCAGCCTCAAGAAAATAACAGGCCCCGGAAGGCGTAAGCTTGCTTGAATAAAGCCCAAAGCTTTCGGCGATAAACGGTGGATGTGAAAAAAGGTTATTTGCCCGCAGATAGCCACCAAACGCGGCACTGGGACCATTCTTGAACCGACAAAGCGTAATATGCGGTGTAAATTTTTCCCGATCAAGACGCACCCCAACCGATTGAGCAGCATGCTCAATTTTTCGGCGTAAATCGGAAATTTCCGGGGTTTTCTCTACCCCTGCCCAAAGCATTCTAGGTCGGCTTTCCTTGCCAAAAAAACCAACCTCGCTCAATCGAATTTCTAAGGGATTAAACTGTAATCGGCTAAAGGCATCATCAAGATCTCTAGCCTGTCCACCATCCAGGTCACCAAAAAACCTCAATGTAATATGAAAATTCTCAGGAGCCACCCATCGCTGACCGGGTAATCCATGGCAAAGTCCTAAAAGACGCAATCGAGCTTCTTCGGGTAGGGCAATTGCACAAAATAGCCTCATGGGTGCCTCCTGTGAACAAACTAAAGGGTGAAACACTTACCTGAATATTACGACCAAAGGCCGTGATTAAGAGAAGTGCTTCAGACTTCCAAAAGAAATCAAGGACAGGGAATTGTGTGTTTTCGGCCCAAATCCTCAATATCTCTTAAGATCTCTTCAGAAAGATTTATCTCTGCTGATTCGATATTTACCTTCAATTGTGCCATCTTTGTGGCCCCAATAATCGGTGCGGTAACAAAGGGGCGTGATCGGACATAAGCCAGCGCCATCTGCGCGGGATCGAGACGATGTTTCTCAGCCAGTGCAATATAATCGGCAACTGCGGCTTGACCACGTTCCCCCATATAACGCGTGTTGTCTGGAAATAACGTCATCCGGGCTCCTTCGGGACGGGCACCGCCAAGATATTTACCAGTTAAAACACCAGCACCCAAAGGCGCGTAAGGCAACAATCCAATATCTTCACGCATGGCAACTTCGGCCAGGCCAACTTCAAAGCTTCGGTTCAACAGGCTATAGGGATTTTGGATAGAAACCATCCGCGGCCCCTTCCCCTGTTCCGCCAATTGAAGGAACTTCATTGCCCCCCAAGGCGTTTCGTTGGATAGGCCCACATGACGGATTTTGCCCGCTTTCACTAAATCGCCGAGAACTGCCAGAGTTTCTTCAGGTTGGGTTATCCGCTCTTGATCCTTGTGTTCAAAGCCCAATTGGCCAAACAAATTTGAATTCCGGTCCGGCCAGTGAAGTTGATAGAGATCGATATAGTCCGTCTTCAAACGACGGAGCGAATTATCCAGCGCTGCGACGATATGCTTGCGATTAAATCGTGATATTTCGCCACGGATATAGGTTTGGGCAGGGCTCGGGCCAGCGACTTTGGACGCCAGAACAACTTTGTCCCGGCTCCCTCTTTCCTGAAACCAGTTCCCTATAATCTCTTCTGTCCGACCATAGGTTTCAGCTTTTGGAGGTACGGCATAGATTTCTGCGGTATCAAAGAAATTGATGCCCTGATCAATCGCATAATCCATCTGTTCAAAAGCTTCATCCTGAGTGTTTTGCTCTCCCCAGGTCATGGTGCCAAGGCACAAAGTACTCACGTCGATGTTCGTCCGGCCAAGTTTTGTGTAGTCCATTGAATTCCCTGTGTATGTCAATAAAAGAGCGTCAAAACACCTGTATAACCATAGAGACGATCATGGGATATTTCACCATTGGCAAAAAAACCAACCAACGGCATATCACCGAATTCCTGGCGAATGACATTCAGCTCTTCAGAGTTTGGTCCAAATAGTGCCTGCCCTCTGCCAAGGCAGGAATAGTACAAACCTGCCTTGGGTGGGCGCGGTAATCTTGCGCGCATATCATCCAGCAACCGATTAAGATCATTTCGTGCCGCCTCATTATCGCGCCGGCAAAAAAAGAGCTCTTGCCCCACCTCAACCTCTTCCGTGATGTTTAGGGAGCCATCGCTGGTATCAATGCTCATTAGGTTTCGTACCAGATAGTCATCCCCGTCTGTACCTTCAACAGGAAAACCAATAAAAATGTATCCGCCAATTTTACTAAGATCCCGGGAAAGAAGTTCGCCAATATCTTCTTTGAGGACCTCTAGTGCTGGCCGCCCATCTATGGAGAAAATTTGCCTGTCTTCTACCGAACTTACCCGGCGCTTTGGCCCAATGGGTGTACATCCCTGAGTTAGCCCCGTAATAGCAGGTGCCGTTTCGTTAAAGAAAACGCCAGACAATGCGCACTCAGTAAGATGATTTGCGACCTGGGGTAAATCGGACCGAGAAGAAGATAATCCACCGACCAGATACGTTTCCAAACCTGTGGCTAACGACGAAAGCTGTAAAGGTAATTCGTAGTTTCGAGGATCACCGTGCACAACACCCAGATAGGGCGTATTTGCTTCCAGCCAACTTTCTGCACCTTCGCCCGTTACGGCTAATTTAATCCCCTCGTCAGTTTCAATCTGATCGGATTCAAAAACCTGGAAACTTCCCGTCGGGAATGCCCCGACAAGAACTGCGATCCCGGGATCATCATATATTTCCTGCGCCTTGATTTTACCCAGTTGATCCGACGCGGTTGCCGCAATTCCGATTCCGACAGTCCCAGCCCAGTTTTCAATGCCAGTCTTTGTTCTCAAATAAGTCAAAATACTCGAAAGATCGTCGACCAAAACATCCGACACATAGATAAAACCAAGGTTCACCTCGTGCGATATATCTCCAATACCAGAAACAATTTCATTGCAAGCCTTTGCCCAGTCTGGTGATCGTGAATAAGCAGCCTTAAACCTTGGGGGAACAACCGCCATATTTATTATGTCCTGCCCTTAAGAAGAGGTTCCAGATAGGGAATGATACTCTTTACTATTTTATCAACACCACTTCGATTTGGATGAATACCGTCAGCCTGATTTAGTTTTGGGTCCAGTGCTACTCCTTCCAGAAAAAAAGGATAAAGCTCGACATTAAATTCCTGAGCCAGATCTGGATAAATTTTGTCAAACTCAAGGACGTATTCATCGCCAAGATTCCTCGGTGCTTGCATACCTGTCAAAAGAATCTTCGCGCCAAAATCCTTAAATCCTCTTAAGATTTTTCGCAAATTCTCGCGCGTTTCAGATGGTTCTAATCCGCGAAGGCCATCGTTAGCGCCGAGCTCGACAATCACCACTTCAGGCTTATCGATCAGCGCCCAGTCAAGTCGCGCAAGACCCGATGCCGAAGTATCGCCTGAATTCCCCCCATTGATAACGTCGACAAGATATCCTGCGTTGCTCAGGGCCAACTGCAGACGATCAGGGAATGTATCCCCCGCTTCCAGGCCGTATCCATGGGTAAGGCTATCACCGTAAGCTAATAACTTTATCGGATTTTCAGCCGCTGCAGGACTTAGATACATAACGATAGAAAAGAGGAAAAAAACCGTTCGAGAGATAATTTTACGCGTCATAAATTGAATCACCCAATTCCGACAAAACCAATAAGTTGTTACAGTCTATACATAGAAATAGGTTTTGTCTGGATTAGGAACAAGTATTCCCCGCGCGATTCCCTAATATATTCTGATGATTGAAATCTTACTTTAAAATACTATATAGCTTCTTGATCAAAGCTTTATGACATCAAACAGAAAGTCCTGCCGATATGACCTCTGGTTCTTCCAAGCTCGTACACCTGTCAAAAGTGAACCTGTCACTTGCTTCTCAGGCAGGCAACGTCGATATCCTAAAGGACATCGATCTCGATATTCAAACGGGTGAAACAATATCTGTGGTCGGGCCTTCCGGGGCTGGGAAGTCCTCAATGATGATGTTGATGGCAGGTCTGGAAGCAGCCAGCTCCGGTCTCGTCGAGGTTGACGGAAATAATCTCGGCGCGATGGACGAAGACTCTCTTGCCCGCTTGAGAAGAGATGCGATTGGCATTGTCTTTCAGGATTTTCACCTTATCCCAACCATGACCGCGTTGGAAAATGTTGCTGTATCCCTCGAATTTGCCAGAAAGCCGGATGCACTTTCACGCGCTCAGGCAAGACTGGAATCCGTTGGTCTAGGTCATCGCCTCGACCATTTCCCCGGACAACTTTCCGGAGGAGAGCAACAGCGTGTGGCCCTTGCTCGAGCATTTGCCGCAGAACCAAAGCTCCTGCTCGCGGATGAGCCGACCGGGAATCTCGATAGTGCCACAGGAGAGATCGTCATCGATCTGCTTTTCAAGTTACAAAAGGATCATGGCACAACCCTCGTCTTGATTACCCATGACCAACGTCTGGCCAAGATGTGTAACAGAACGATTACCCTGAAAGATGGGTGCTTAAGTGAAACAGGACAGAAGAGCGAGACCAGACAGGAAAATGTGCCCGCTGATGCCCCCGTTATAGCCAAACAAGGGTAAGCCCAATGCGCCAACGCCTCCCCTTTTCCCTTGCCTTAACCTATGCCTTTCGCGAACTGCGTGGCGGCCTTAAAGGTTTTCGCATCTTTCTTGCCTGCCTATTTCTTGGCGTAGCAGCTATCGCCGCAGTCGGGTCGATATCATCAGCCATTGATCAGGGCTTACGAAATGATGGCCGCAATCTTTTGGGGGGGGACATCGCCCTAAATCTCGTTCACCGGAAGGCAACCAGTGAACAACTCGGCTGGCTGGAAGACAAAAGCAAGGTCTCACTGGTGCGTGAAATGCGCACGATGGGCAAGCAGGATCGCGAGGGGGGCAAACGCACACTGATCGAGCTGCGCGCGGTAGACCAGGTCTACCCGCTCTACGGTGATGTTGTCATTGAACCGTCAATCCCCCTCCATACAGCCCTGGCTAAAACGGACGAGGGCTGGGGCGCCATCATTGCCCCCAACCTTTTGCGAAAACTTGACCTCAATGTTGGAGATCAAATTGTCATTGGCAATGGCACATATGTAATTCGCGGATCCCTGATAAAAGAACCCGACCTTTCAACACGCGCCTTCAGCTATGGCCCAACAGTTATGGTCTCGGGTGATAGCCTGGAAGGTACAGGCCTCGTTCAACCGGGAAGCCTTGTCAGATATGATTATCGGCTCGCTTTACCCTTGGATACAGACCTCAAGGCTTTTCAGGAAAACATAAGCGAGACTTTCCCCGAGGCAGGCTGGCGTATTCGAAGCTCTGAAAAAGCTGCGCCCAGAATCAGTCAGTTTATTGATGTTCTGGATATGTATCTGACCTTGATTGGTCTTGCGGCTCTTCTTGTCGGGGGCGTTGGGATTGCCAATGCCGTGAAGAGCTTCATGGATAGCAAAGTTGGTGTTGTCGCAACACTCAAATGTCTCGGCGCGCCTTCCCGCCTCATATTCCAGATATACCTTGCTCAGATCCTTGTTCTTACATTTTTTGGTACAATTGCGGGACTGGCAGCTGGTGCAGCTGCACCTTATTTAGCCGCAGCCTTCGCCCAGGATATCCTGGGATGGGAAATCGCAGCTAAACTATATATCGAACCCTTGGCTCTTGCCGCTGCATTTGGATTTCTAACCGCCTTTACTTTTTCAATTTGGTCTTTATCAAAGGCGGGCAAAACATCCCCTGCACGATTGTTTCGGGATTTAACCTCTCCCATCACAGGGCGACCAACGATAAAAGCCATGATTGCCTTATCGGTTAGTGCAATCCTCCTTGCCTTAACCGCGGTAGCTTTTGCAAGTAACCCCAGGATAGCTGGCTTCTTCATCGCTGGCACCATCGTCACCTTTATCGTTTACAATCTGGTTGGTTGGTGCGTCATAAAGCTCACAAAGCTCCTTCCCCGTGCATCTCACCCCGCCCTCAGAACAGCCGTGTCCAACCTCCACCGGCCAGGGGCACCAACAACAAGCGTCATACTCTCCATGGGGCTTGGCTTGACCGTTCTCGTGATCGTTGCCCTGCTGGAAGGGAACGTCAGACATGCCGTAACACAAAGCCTGCCAGAAGAAGCTCCCGGCTTTTACTTTATCGATATCCAGCCAGATCAAGTGGAGAAATTCGAAAAACTCGTTAAATCAACAGAGGGTGTATCAGAGATTCGCCGTGTCCCCATGATGCGCGGCCGAATTACTGCTGTGAACGGAACACCCCCTTCTGAACTAACAATTCCACCTGAAATACAATGGGTTTTCCGAAGTGATCGCGGGCTGACCTGGTCCGCTGAAATGCCCAAAAACACAAAAATTGTAGCGGGCGAATGGTGGCCGGAAAACTATGACGACAAACCCCTGGTATCGCTCGATCAGGCCGTGGCGAAAGGCCTGAACCTCTCGATTGGCGACAGTTTAACCATTAACCTTCTGGGGCGACCAATTGATGTTGAAATTGCCAACTTGCGGAAGATTGAATGGGGTGGACTGGAGATTAACTTTGTGATGGTATTCTCTCCCGGCCTGATGTCTCGTGCACCTCAAACGCATATAGCGACCGTGAAAGCGGCCCCGGAAATAGAAGACGCCCTCGAAATTGCAGTAACAGATACCTTTGCCAATGTCTCTTCAATCCGGGTTAAAGAAGCCCTTCAGGCGGCAACAGAATTGTTGAGCCACGTTGCGCTCGCTCTTTCTGTTATCGCTTCCGTTGCTCTGTTAGCCGGAACATTGGTTCTCGGCGGCGCTGTCGCTGCAGGACACCGACGCCGGGTTTACGATTCCATTATTCTCAAAGTACTTGGAGCAAGCCGGCGATCTCTGGCGGCAACCTTCTTTTTGGAGTTTGGCATGCTTGGCCTGATATCCGCCGTTGTTGCAACCGTCATTGGCTCAACAGCTTCCTGGGCCATCACGGTTTATATTTTGAAATTGGAATTCAATTTGATAACCGAAGTTATTCTCCTAACACCAGCAATTGCTCTTATAGCCACACTGATCTGTGGCTACGCCGGAACCTGGAGTGCCCTGCGCCAACGCCCGGCCTCTTTGTTGCGAAACGAATAGTTTTCTACGACCAAACCGATTAAATCCCGCGATCAAGTTGGATTGTTGTTGATTCTTTTATCGCAACACCCAATATTAGGGGAAGATATACAGTAAATTTGAAATGAGGTTACTTATGATTAACCGTTCCACACAGCGCAGTGTCGGATATGGCCAGGCAACATCAGAAGAAATTGATGCTGGCCTGCGCGCCTATATGCTTGGTGTATACAACTACATGACAATCGCTTTGGGCATTACTGGCCTGGCTGCTTTTGGGGTCTCACAGAGCCCAGAACTTATGTCAGTTGTATTTGGCTCCCCTTTAAAATGGGTCGTAATGCTTGCGCCATTGGGTATGGTCTTTTTCCTAAGCGCTCGCATTAATAAAATTCAAGCCTCAACTGCACAAACACTCTTTTGGGTTTTTGCCGTATTGATGGGGATTTCTATTTCCTCCATTTTCCTAATCTATACTGGTGGATCAATCGTTCGTGTGTTCTTTATCACAGCAGCATCCTTTGCTGGCTTGAGCTTAGTTGGTTACACAACGAAGAAGAACCTCTCCGCTATGGGGTCATTCCTGATCATCGGACTGTTCGGTTTGATCATTGCCAGCGTCGTAAACATCTTCCTGGGCTCACCCGGCCTTGAGTTTGTGATCTCTGTCATCGGCGTTCTGATCTTTGCTGGCCTGACAGCCTACGATACTCAAAGAATCAAACTGATGTATATGGAAAGCGATGGCTCAGAAGTATCTAAGAAAAAGTCTATTATGGGTGCTTTGTCCCTCTATCTGAACTTTCTCAATATGTTCCTCTTCCTCCTACAACTTTTGGGCAACCGCGAATAATTCTGCGACCCTATACGCGATAGACATAGAAAAGCCCGGCTGGTCCGGGCTTTTTTTATAGTAAAAAAAAATAGTACTCTTTCGGTTTACTCACCTGTTTACGACCAAATCGACCTTTTCCTTGAGAGAGGTTGCGACCCGATGAAGGAGCTCTGGTCCCTCGCCACGAATCTGATTCTCAATAATAGATTTCATCGCAGTGAGATGGGCTTCATACAATTTCACAACAACTGGCTCTAGTTCTTCCTGCGAAGCTTGAAACTTCAATAAAGCGTAATAACTTTCCCCAATTCGGGTCATGAGCGGATAGCCAAAGCTGGTTCCTTGCCCTTTAACATTGTGTACGACTGCTCTGGCCTGTTCCAATAACTCTGCACCGTTATCAGTACACGCTTTCAGATCACTCAACAAAGCACCAAGAGTACTCAGATCCTTATCGACGCCTTTCTTATAGAGGTCGGCAAGTTCTTCTTCTGTCAAAGGTACTTGGCCAGATCCTGACACTCAATACATCCTTGTTAAATTAAAGAGCACATTTAAGGTGTCCAAAAACAGTTACAAGTCGAGGCAACTATAGCGAAACCAAGCTCTTGTTATCGTTATATCGAGTAGCTTTTCAAAAGCTAAAGATAAAAATACTGCAACATCCCTTAACAAACCCTTTTGACCGATTACGATCGAGTTGGTTATAAGCCATGTTATGGACGCCCTTGCCCCCCAAATATCATCGCCCGAAGATATTCTCAGCCGCATTTTTGGCTATGACAGTTTTCGGGGAGATCAGGAAGACATCATTCGCCACGTCATTGATGGTGGTGATGCCCTCGTCTTGATGCCAACAGGCGGCGGTAAGTCCCTTTGTTATCAAATCCCGGCCATGTGCCGTCCCGGCCTTGCCGTTGTGGTCTCCCCTTTGATTGCGCTTATGCAGGACCAAGTCACTGCTCTTCAGCAATTGGGGGTAAAAGCAGCAGCCTTAAATTCATCGCTACCTTACTCAGAGATTCTCGCAACAGAACGCGCCATGCGTTCCGGGGAATTGGAGATGGTTTACGTTGCGCCAGAAAAATTACTCACGGATAATTTCCTCAATCTGCTTGATCAGTGTGATCTCTCTCTTTTTGCCATCGATGAAGCCCACTGTGTTTCACAATGGGGTCATGATTTTCGACCAGAATATCTGAAACTCAGCCTCCTGAAAGAGCGCTTTCCCTGGGTGCCAAGAGTTGCCCTAACGGCGACAGCTGACGGCCCGACACGACAGGATATAAAAGAACGCCTGCACCTCGTAGATGCCCGCGCTTTTGTCGCAGGATTTGACCGGCCAAATATTCGTTACCGCATTGGTTTGAAGGCCGCCCCCAAAAAGCAGCTGACAGACTTACTGGAGCGTGAACATACAGGCCAGTCCGGTATTATCTATTGCATGTCCCGCAATAAGGTAGACGAGATCGCACAGTCGTTGTGTGAAAAAGGGTTCAATGCCCTGCCCTATCACGCTGGACTTGGCAAAGATATCAGATCCGGCAATCAGGATCGCTTTTTAAAAGATGATGCCATGATCATGGTCGCGACAGTGGCTTTTGGCATGGGTATTGATAAGCCTGATGTTCGCTTTGTCATCCATCTGGACCTGCCCAAAAGTCTTGAAGCTTATTATCAGGAAACCGGGCGCGCTGGTCGAGACGGCTTACCCGCTGAAGCCTGGATGATTTACAGCATGAACGATGTGGCCAGACTTTATCACATGGCTTCACAATCGGATGCCCCAGAAGCACAAAAACGCATTGAGAGCAGAAAACTAGAAGCTCTACTCGGGTTTTGTGAAACCACGCGGTGTCGGCGTCAGGTGCTTTTGGAATATTTTGATGACAATCCAATAGAGCCTTGCGGAAACTGCGATACCTGCCTGACCCCGGTGGAAAGTTTTGACGGTACGGAAGCCGCACAAAAAGCCCTATCCACCGTCTATCGTACCGGGCAGATTTTCGGCTCCGC
>MAAC01006761.1_pt1 | contig 15726 bp, 19 predicted proteins | sample 1115981 | NCBI WGS metagenome assembly MAAC01 (sample SAMN04961126, study PRJNA320927) | seawater metagenome | isolation source: sample BD02T64 sea water enriched with oil for 64 days | place: USA:Gulf of Mexico | collected 2013-07-27 | reverse complement strand
TCTATCCCAAATATCGGCCTTCTCTTTACTCGTAAAATATATACGTCGCCTGTAAGCCATCAAAACACTCCATCTCATCATAAAAGATTAAAGTGTTGCGTTGACCGATTGAGATGACATTCCATTACGGACGAAAAAATCCCTGATACTTTTTATTGTCAGGATTTAGCTGGTAATCTCCTTTTGGAAAAACGTATTTTTTTCTCGTGAAAGCTCCGCAAATGCGGGGCTTTTTTGTTGGAGAGAACGTTAATAGTAATGCTCGAAATATAGTTGAATCATTATCGTTATTAGGAGGCTCTATATGCCAGGATACAGTTCCCCGAGTGGGCAAGGTAGTGACATAGGTGATCGTAGAAGTGGCCCAGGTAGATCTGGTGGGGGAGGTAGTGATTCATCTAAAGGAGGTCCTGGGCAAACTCGAAGTAGAGTTGGGGGAGACATCTCAAATAAACAAAAAGAAAAAGCAAATAAAGAGTTAGCAGAAAGAGGGAGAAACCGAGGTAACAATAAGAAAGCTAAAAAATCTTGGCTCGAGAGAAAATTCGGACTTGTTCCTACTCCGTCGCTAGAGAACTTAGAATACTATGACCCTTCTTTGGGCTGGCAACAAAACGTAGATAGGTACAGACAAGTTGAGAAAATTGGAAAATATGCCGGGCTTCCTGAATCTCAACTAGGACATCGCGAAAGAATAAAACGATCAAAAATGACAGCCGCAGCGGCTGAAGCTTTTTCACAAAAAGTTGCGAGTGTTAATCATCCAACGCTATCCCGCGCATATGGCTTTTTTTCTTCTCGTATTCCGGGGATTAATTCGCAACTCACGTACGATGCCAATGGAAATTTAGCTGAATATGGTGAATTTGACGGGATTGGCCTTGGGCTTGGTTTACTTGGCGTTGGTGGAGGCGTTCGAAGTATCCCGGCACAAACGTATGGGGTGCTTAATGAATTAGGTGTTCGTGGCCCTGTTCATGCGTCAGTCAGATCTCTGTCCGAGACAATGGCACAATCAGCGCAGACCATGCGGGAGCAGCAATCACAGAAGAACAGCGCCCGGAATTCTTCTGTTGAAAATAAACAATCGGTATTTGATCGTGCATCACAACAACTTTATCCGACAGTTTTAGATGATGAAAGTGTGTCCCAATTCGCTATTGGAACATCATTTGGTAAATCCAAAGTTCGTAAAGCGCCAAATTTATCAGCATTGAAAGCTAAGCGAGCAAATTTTGGAAGGGTTAGGTAAATGAGTGTATTGAATTCGTTTTCTTCAAATAACAATCAAGAAGGTCAGAAAGAGAAAGGTTCCAGCTTTTTAAGTATAAACCTTGGACAAGACGGAGAAAGAAATGCTGTGACTAACAGAGGAACCCGTTTGGGAAGCTTTGAGGCGGGGCCGCTATCTGGAAGCTGGAGATCGCCTGCGGAAGTTTTCTATCCCAGTGTCAATCCTCCAAAACCGTTGCTTTCTCCCTATACCAGTCTTGCGCCATCTCCTGCACGTCGTATTCGGGGACTGGCGACATTAAATTTACATCGCGCTGAATATGACAAGGTGTTTTAGGTGAGCGTTGAAATCCAAGTTAATGAACTTCAATAAATCATGCTCGTTATACTTTGTTTGGGCTCTTTGAGGACGGTATATTCGTTCTTGGATACATAGGTCCGATGGGAATTTTTTCATGGGTCTGTCAGATAGTTAAACGCATTTTCTGATGCTCATTAATTTAAAAATTTTTAAAGCCCTCGCAAATTTTTGTGAGGGCTTTTTTGTATCAGAACTCCAATGAAAATTTGGAGCAACATTGACTGGAGGTCTTATGGAACTTGCTGAGAAGGTGATCAACCGCCAAAGCGCATTGCAGCAAGAGCGGCAGAAGTTTGAGAAGATCTGGAAAGAAACTGCCGAGCGTATTGACCCCTTTGGTTCTATCCTTGAGGGCAGGATGGGGGATATGTCGAAGATGTACAGCTCTCGTCCTTTGCAGGACTTGGCGCGATTTTCGGCAGCGATTGAAAGCCTTCTGATCCCACGTGGGTCTATCTGGCACGGACTTCAGCCCATGGACGACGAGTTGAAAGAAAGTGATGAGGTTCAGGCCTGGGCAGAAGCGCGGACGAAAAAACTGTTTTCGGTTCGTTATATGACGCAATCGGGGTTTGTTGCCAACACGCAGCGTATGTTCAGATCTCTTGGATGTTACGGCAACCAGGTTCTGATGACCGAAGGAGTTCTGAGTCGCGGTCCGGGCGGGGAAGACCTTCCGCCGATCAGGTACCGCATGATCCCCATGATTGAATGCTTTCTGGCTACGACTGCCTGGGGGCAGGTGGATACCTTTTACCGGGTTTACAAGTTGACCCTGCGCCAGATTATCCAGGAATTTGGTTCAGAAAACCTGCCTGAGTTTTTGACGATGCGGATGGATCGGACGGATCAGCTTGAAGAGAAATTTGAAGTGATTCACGCGATTGATCCTGTTTTGGCAGATGATACGCTGACACAACTTCCCTGGCCGTCAGTTCATGTGCTCAAAGGGCATAATCATGTCTTGAGGCAGTCCGGTTATTACGAATTTCCGATACATGCGTCTTCTTTTGTTGAAAGCGATGGCTCTGCCTATGGTTGGGGACCGGGCATGATGGCACTGCCGGATATCAAGCAGCTTAATATCATGAACAAGACAACGATTGCTGCGGCTGAGCAGGCAGTATCCCCGGCTTTTGCAACGGTTCAAAAGCTCAAGCGACGTTTGAATTTGAGTGCCAATGCGATTAATCCCGATTTGATCACGGATGACGGTCGCTTAAAAATTCAGCCTATTATTACCGGGGCTCGCCCTGATATCGGCGAACAGCTTATCGCTAAAAAGCAGATGGATATTAGCGCCAACTTTTACGGAGATCTGTGGCAGATACTTGTCAATAAGCCTGATATGACAGCCTATGAAGCGGCGTTGCGCGCGCAGGAAAAGAATGAGCTGATCGGCCCCCCCTTTGCCAAACAAGAAGAGATGTTGGCATCCATGGTGATGCGGGAAAACGCCATTCTGGAGCGGCAGGCGGCGGATGGCATTATTGACTTACCACCGAGACCCGAAGTCCTCCAGGATCGAAAGCTATCCCTGAAGTTTACCAGTCCGATGGCAAAGCTTAGACGTGCTGCCGAAGATGTAGGAATACAACGGACCCTGGAGACGGCAGCCCAGCAGGCGCAGTTTGATCCTGCGATCATGGATAACTTTGACCATGACAAGATCATTCGGGCGCGAGCCGATATAAACGGTATGCCCGCCGATCTCATGCGTCCTGCAGATGAGGTTCAGGCCAGCAGGCAAGCCAAGATAGAGGCCGAGCAGCAACAGGCCCTTGCTGCACAGCAGGCACAGGAAATTGATACTGCTGGCAAGGCGTTGCCGATTATGGAAGCTCTTGGTGCCGCAGGGATTGATCCAAACCAAATTTCTGAAGGGGAGGAGATAGTATAAATGCTTAAAGGTTGGCCTTTTTCGCTCAAGAAACAGCATGAGCTGATCGATGCTTATGCGAGGTTGTTTTCGACTGCTGACGGGCAACTGGTTTTGGCCGATATCCTTGATCAAGCTGAAGCTTTTGAGGCAACCCAACCGGACGGGTCCTCAGTTTTTAACGATGGCAAACGCGCCATTGCCTTTGACATTCTCCGCAAGGCTTCTATCAGCGCTGACCTTCGGGCAGAGCTGGCAAAAGCCGCTTATCAAGTACAAGAGGAAGACGCGCAAGAATGAGTGATATCGAAACTTTGGGGGATATGCCCTCTACGGGGAATACAAATCCCGATTATTCATCTGGATCCTCTGATCAGCCCGCATCGCAAGATAGCGGGCATTTTTATGAGCCATCTCCAGTCCCGGTTAATCAGCCAGAAACCGGAACAGTAGAACAACAGTCTCTCTCTCGTGAAGAGATGGCACATAAAGAGGTGGATACTTCCCAAAACCTGGAAACAGGTAACCCGGAAGATCAGGTTGATAATCCAAATGGTTTTATCAAGCTTCCGGGTGAGGGGGCGAACGAAGATGAAATCGACGCCTTTTATGAAGCTCTTGGGGTACCGGATAGTCCCGATGGCTATGAGTTGGTTATCCCCAAAGAAATGGGCGAAGACCAGTCCGGTGGTGAATGGAAAGAATACACCAGTGCTATTAGTGAACTTTCTCATGCTCTCGGACTTTCCCCAAGCCAGGCTCAAGCCCTGACCGAGTTGGATCTTCAGGCTAAATCCCAGTCGTATGAAACGATGGAGCGTGAGCAACAACATTACTTACATCAACAAATAGAGGACACCACTTCCGCCCTGCGTGATGAGTGGGGTTCGAACATGGATACCAATGTCAGAACGGCCAATCGTGCCCTTAAAGCCTTTGGTGGTTCTGAACTGGAAGGCGTGTTGAGCGAGGCAGGGGTTCTGAATGACCCGGTCGTTTTGCGCGCCTTTCATAAAGCTGGCCTCTCCCTGGTAGAGGACAGCAGCCCCGGCGGAGCCGGTGCATCCCGACGCAATAGATCTGCAGCGGAAATTCTCTACCCATCATCTACTAAGGAAGGCTAATCATGGCTACACTTGGAAATACTTTTGTCGATTTGATCGATATTTACAAACAGACCGATCCAAACGGATCTACTGCAACTATTATTGAGCTTCTCAAACAGCAGAACCCAATTTTGGATGATGCTATTGCAATGGAGTGTAATAAGGGCTCAGAGCATCTACACACCATTCGTACTGGTCTGCCATCTGTCAGCTGGGGTGCGCTTTATCAGGGCATTTCCCAATCAAAAGCAAAACAACAGCAGGTGACTGATACCACGGGTTATCTGGAAGCCCTTGCGACGATTGATGAGCGTGTGTTGCATCTGGCCAAAAATGAAGCTGGTGTTCGTCTCAATGAAGCCATGGCGTTTATGGAATCAATGAACCAGGAAGCCGCTACCGGTCTTTTCTATCACGATACAGCGACAACACCGGAAAAGTTCAAAGGTCTGTCGTCGCGCTTTAATGCCATTGGTGGCGGTGGTGCTGGTGAACAGGTCATCGATGCGGGTGGTGTTGGTTCTGATAACACATCGATCTGGTTTGTGACTTGGGGGGATCGTCATTGTCATTTGCTCTATCCACAGGGCACTAAAGCAGGCCTTCAGCGCGATGACATGGGCCGTCAACGCGTGCTGGATGAAAACAGCAACCCTTATTATGTGAAAGAAGAAAAATTCACATGGCATCTTGGTCTTGCGGTGAAAGATTGGCGTTATGTTTCCCGTGTTGCCAACATTGATGTATCCGAGATGCAGGCTGGCAACGTGAAGCTCTATGACTTCATGCGCAAAGCCTATTACAAGCTGCAGTCCCGTATTCGCCGTGGTGATGCTGCGGGTGGTCGTCAGGTTATTTACTGTAACCGTGACGTTCTGGAATCTCTGGATGCCTTGGCCACCAATGCTGGTGTTAGCGATAACTTTGTTCGGTTGAAAGACAGCGAACTTGAAGGTCAGGAAGTGCTGACTTATCGCGGTATTCCTATTCGTGAAACTGATGCGTTGCTCAATTCCGAAGCACGCGTTCTGTCTGCTTAATTGAGAGAGGGATAAAACATGATCCACAGTAAACAACTTACGTTCTCTGATCAGCAGGCGATTACAAGTACTGCTTCGTCAACGAATATCCTCGACCTTGGTACGACGGGTACGGTTGTCGGGGCCTCTGTTGCGCTACCTTCCAACCCTGGTGATGGCACAGCCGTGCCGCTTAATGTTCAGGTGACGGAAGCTTTCAACAACCTCACATCGCTCAAGATTGCGATTGAGGTTGATGATAATTCCGGTTTTTCATCTGCACGTGAAGTTCTTTCTCAGTCTATTGTACGGGCTGATCTGGTTGCGGGAAAACAGACATCGTTCCATATCCTGCCAAAGGGACTGGATGAGCGTTATATGCGTTTGCGCTATACCGTATCCGGCACCAATCCGAGTGCGGGTAAAATTTCTGCCGCGATTGTGGCCGGAGTACAGAGTTAATGGCGTTACAGGCAAAAGCCGGTCGAAAGACGGGATCTGCCAGTAAAAAGCTAAAGCTCACAGGTATTTCGTCTGAAGGGAACTCTAAAGTACCGCCTCAAAGATCTGAAGCTGTTGTCCTGAGAGTACGGGCAATTGCTCTTGGATACTATGGCGCTCAACTCCGTGAAGAAGGCGATGCCTTTGAGCTGCGGGACGCAGCGCATTTTTCTTCCAGTTGGATGGAAAAAGCGTAGTCGCAACTGGCGGTTAATACGCCACGAGCATGAAATGAAAACGGGAGGTTTTGTCCTTGAGGCAACCTCCCGTTTTATTCGAACTTTCTTTTTATAACTTAGGTCAGGAAGATAGATGAGCAGCAAGGTTGAAATCTGCCGGGATGCTTTGCAGATCCTGGGGGACAAGTCCATTGTCAGTCTGGACGAAAGCAGCAAGGAAGCGCGCCAGTGTAAAATTGCCTATCCCCGAGCTGTCGAGACTGTCCTGCGCGCTTATCCCTGGTCTTGTGCAATACGGCGGATCAAGCTGGCGGTCGCTGCCGAAATTCCCTCTTTTGGGAACTGGAAGCGTTATCGACGCCCGGTCGACGATATTCAGGTCCTGCCGATCACCACCACCGGAGAGGTCGACGGACTTTCAGTCAAGTATCAGCTTGAGGGGCGCTATGTGCTCTGTGATCTCAATGCGCCACTTTATTACCGATATATCAGCAGTGATGTCGACCCATCGGATATGCCGCCGGATCTTCGCCGTGCTATTTCAGGGCAACTCGCCATCCGTTTGGCCGAGGTGTTGACGGGTTCCCAATCCAAACTCAACATGGCTCTTGGGCTCTATCGCAGCGATCTTGTTCAGGCTAAAGCCAGCGATATGATGGAAGATGGCACAAGTGAAATTGCACTATCAAGTTGGTTGGAGGCGCGAAACTGATGCCACCACGGACCCTTCAAGCAAGCTTTGTACGTGGGGAAATTACCCCCCGGCTCCATGGGCGTGAAGACACCCAGCTTTATCAAACCGGTCTGGCCCTATGTGAAAACTGGATTGTATTGCCTCATGGCGGCATGACCCGAAGATCGGGAACTCGGTTTGTTACAGCGGCAAAATTCCCGGATAAACAATGCCGCCTTATCCCTTTTGAGTACTCTACGGAGGATGCTTATACTCTGGAAGTCGGCGATCTTTATATGCGGTTTTATCGCGATTTCGGCCAAATCGAAAAAGATGCTGCGCCTTATGAAATCGTCACACCCTATACTGAAGCGCAACTGTTCGAGCTGGTCTTTACCCAGACGGAAAACAGCCTCTGGATTGTGCACAAGGACCACCCACCTAAAGAGTTGAAGCGTGAAGATCACGACAACTGGACCTTGGGAGATATCACCTTTACGGGAAAACCTTCGGAGTGGAAAGCGGGTAACTATCCCAGGCGTTGTTCGTTTTATCAGCAGCGATCTATCTTTGCATCACCCCCGGATCAGCCGCAAACCATCTGGATGTCGAAAACATCCAATGAAAAGAATTTCACCCTGGGCACGAATGCGGATGATGCCTTCAAGGCAACCATCAAGGCCGGGCAGGTAAACCATATCCAGTGGATGATTGAGGGGCGCGCCCTTATGATGGGGACATCCGGGGCCACGCGAACTCTCAGCGGATCAAGCGCGAATGAAGCCCTGACGGTGACTTCGGTGATCAATCGACGTCACACCACGGAAGGCTCAGCCGCCATCCCTCCGATCCAGAAAGGGGAGGTCGCGCTGTTTTTAAGCCGGAACCGTAAACGGTTACACGAATTTGTTTTTTCCTTTGAGCGCGATAGCTTTATTGCCCCGGACCAGACCTTTCTTTCCCAACATATAACGGGAACGGGGATCAAGGATATGGACATGGTAAACGATCCGGATTCAATTATCTGGATGGTTCGTGATGATGGTCAGCTGATCGGTGTTACATACGAAAAATCGCAGGAAGTTGTAGCTTTTCATCGCCATAAATTGGGCGGGTCAACCGACGATCATCCCTGGGGGGAGGTTGAGACCGTTGCCGTGACCTATGAAGCCAAGCGCGAAGTGTTGTGGCTGTCGGTCAAGCGCAAGGTCAACGGTGTGGTTGCGCGCCACATTGAGTTTATGGAAGCGGTGTTCGATGATGGCGCTGACAAAAAAGATGCCTTTTTTGTCGATTGCGGCGGCACCTATGACGGGGTGGCAGCGGGGACGATCAATGGTTTTGATCATCTGGTCGGCGAAGAGGTGGATATCCTGCACGACGGCAAGGTCTCGCCTAGGACGACAGTCGCGGGGGATGGCACCGTGTCGTTGTTGAATAATCGCACCGGATTGAAAATCACCGCTGGGCTGCCCTATCAATCAGTGGTGCAGCCACTCTCGCCGATTGTCGCGCTGCAAAACGGTACTGGCAGGGGTAAGAAAAAGCGTGTGGTTTCCATGGGCGTTGATGTCATGAACACCGGTACTATTGAAGCCGGAGATAGCCTGAGCGATACGCAAAGTCATATTTTTCGTGACGGGTCGACCCCCTTTGGGCAGTCACCGGATCTCTACACGGGTTATCTGGAGATCGACCCGGAGAACGGTTTTGACGACAAGGCACAAATATACATCCGGGCTCAACAACCGTTACCAGCAACAATCAGATCACTGATCACCGAAGTTCAGTCAGAGGGATAAATTATGGGGTTTTTTGAGTAGTAGTGCTGCTAAATCGGATTCAAAACCCTCTAAAGGAAGAACGCATTACAATGCCAGAGACAAGACGCTCTTCGCACCGACCAATGAACCTATCAGTGAGAAAGAAGCTTATCTCATATTTGATTATGAGCCAAATAAAGGCGGAGGTGACTTTGGAAGCCTGTTCAATTACGGGCTAGACGGTAAATATATAGCCGATGAAGCTGGAGAAACTGCAGGTCGTTTGTTACCTCGAGATTCAAACGGGAAGAGATTTTCTGGATACGAAGATGATCAGGACGCCTTTCGTCATGCATTAGGCAGTTATTTATTAACTCAGAGGTTTGATGCAGAAAGCGCGAAAGATATTACTGATCGACATGAAAGAAGCCCTTCAGGTGGTTTTAGTCCTGCTGATAGAACTGAAGGACTTTTACAAGATTTATATAATAACCGTGTTGGGCGTGAAGCGGCGTTGAATGCAAAGTATAAAGGAAGAGATCCGGCCGATGTAATTATGGAACTCTACCGTAGTAATAAACTTCAAACGCGACCTTTTGTTTTAAAGAAAAAATAGCAAGCAATTCCAAATGGTCCCAATACCAGTGTACTGCCAAAAAACATACACATAAAAAAAAGAAAGTATATGTAATCTGCCCAGTGATCTGCGGTTTCCAGACCATAGTTTTGCTGTACGAGCTCTATGAGGGCAGGTGGATACATCCTGAATAACGTTTCGTACAAAACGATACCTCCGGTTATCGACCAAGCAAGAGTTACGAGCAAGATTATGTATTTAAAAATTGGGATATAAATAACTAACGGTGCGAAGCTTCGCTTTAGATTGCTGGTATAGTTATTTATTGTGCCTTTTTTACTCAAATATGTTGGCATACAAACCGTTGTTAACAGGGCGATTATCAGTAGGGATATCCACCCGGTTGATAACAACATCGCCAGGTATTTTCTATATGGATAAATATCTGGTGGGGTATCCCATCTGAAATACATGGCAATGTCGGATGGTTTTGCGATCATAAGTGTAACGTAGAGTAGCCATGCAAAAAACATAAAGAATATGGAAGCGATCAAAACATACAAAACAGTACGTTTTTTGAATAGGGTTTCAATTTTTACAATAGCTTGAGGCATGTTTCTGCATATATTGATATTGTTAGTTTGTTCCTTGATGGTAGTACAGTTTCAAAAGCAAAACAATTTGTAGTTTTATGTTTCTCTGGAGTTTAACTCTTACCAGGAGGCAGAGATTGGCATGTGTCAAATTTACATCCGGGCTCAACAACCGTTACCGGCAACAATCAGATCACTGATCACCGAAGTTCAGTCAGAGGGATAAATTATGGGGTTTTTCAAGAAGTTATTTAAGAATGTTGGCAAGGTAATCGGCGCTGCCGCTCCAGCCCTTGGGTTAATTGGAGGACTTTCTTCTACTGCTGGGTTTGCAGCTTCTGCGTTGGGGATTGGTGGCTCTCTCTTTAAAGGATTTTCCGAACAAAAGCGTGCCAAGAAACAGGCAAAGTTAGCCCGCCGTCAAGCCGCGCTCAATGCTCAGGTTAGTCTGCGAAATACTCAACGACTTGCTGGACAACAACGTGCCAATTTTGCCGCTGCGGGTTTGAAAATTGAAGGCAGTCCAGCTCTGCTGATTGAAGAGACGGAAAACCTGGGTGCCGAGGAAGTAAACAACATCCTCTATGCCGGAAATCAAAAGGCAAAGGCCTATAAGCGTGCTGGCCGAAATTCTGCGATAGGTGGGTTTCTTAATGCTGGTTCTAGTTATTTAAACGGCTGAGATCAATAATACTTATGGTGGAAATATGTGTCGTGTTTTAAGCTATCAAAAATGAGGTTCAATCAAGATAAGATCCGGTTAAGGGAAATGGATAAGTGATGATTTTGAAGTCTTGTAAGTTTTTTACCATTTCTATTTTTCTGTTGATAGTTTCAATTAACTTATATTCCGCCGGGAATAGGGCTAATGCCAAAGTCAAAAATACAGGCGCAACAGCCAACATAGTATATTCCTCTTCTGGGGAGGTCATAGATGTTCAAAAATTGATATCTTTGATTTCTCAAGAGGATCTGGAGGTGGATGATAGTAACCTGAACATGACTATTAAAATTTCTAAAGACCATATCAATAGATACCCCTGGAATTTTAGTAGATTTAAAAATTCATGTGCTTTTACTTCTGATGAATTTGCGTATGAAGCTTACGGACCTTTTCCAGATGTTGATGAGGCGTTTCGTAAAAAGCACTTACTATTTGAAATGCAATTGTGTGTTCGAAAAATATTTGGCCTTTCAGAACCTGAAATACTCTATTCAACCGAATACGCGAAAATGGAATATGAGATTATTTCTCATGCGAAATCCTGCGGATACGATAAACCACCTGTTTTTGAACAATTTGCCAGAGTTTTCTCATACTTGGGGAAAGAAAATCTGAATAACATAGATTATTTCATCTGTGAAAAAAAATAATTGGCGCATTCACACAAATATAGAAAGTATTCTTGGAATTCAGGTCAGCCACTATCTCTATTACTTAAATGTTTTTGGTTCTCGCGATCTGGCAGACAAATATTTGAAATTTGAACAAAAAATAACGAATTACCATATCCGTGAAGAAGAGGAATATTTTAAAACACCTGAAGGCCAGGCGTTTGCAAAAGATCTGGAGTGGTTTGATGAGTATTTAGGGTTTCGTGAAGAGTTAAGGCAGCGATGGCGTGCTTCAGAGCGACTTGCAAAAGAGCGGTTTGAGGAAGATTTGATTGAAGACCAAAAAAAGAAAAAAATGGGAGAAGAATAACCCCCGTGGGTTTTTAAATAACCATGCTGTTAACGTTTCGTTTAATCCGCACATAACTGGATAATTTTCAAAAACATCAATAAGTGGATGATGTGAATATTGTTAATAAGAGTATTTATGGGATTGAACTGGATGAGTGTTCTGAAATTTTATGTCATTGCGGCTCTCACAATTTTATCAACGTTTTCTATCAGTTATAATCTGGCCCTTGGCGATGACGATGCTAATTGGCTGAACTGTTCAAATATCGATTCCAATGACCCATTGCATGCTGCCGTGCGTGCTAATGATGTCTCTTCCGTAAAGTGTCTTCTTGAAGGCGGCTTCAATCCTAATGCTTTAGATAGTCATGGTTACGCTGCGTTGCCAACAAGTATAGGTGTGGACGTAAAAATAACCAGTTTGCTATTAGAATATAAGGCCGATGTAAATATTTCAAACGCTGCTGCTCTTGGACACGCAATTCGTATTTTGGGAGAATTCATTGAAGCTCGAAATTCAGGAGCCGATGGTTCTGATGTTTTTGATACATATCCTCTGGAATCTTCACTTGAGGATAAGATTAACTGGGGCAAGGTGACGTTGTATAAATTGCTGGATTATGGGGCAGATTACAATTTGCTCGCGAATTCAGACAGATATGACAAAGAGCATTCGACTTTGATTTCATTCGTTTTTAGCTTATGTGAAGCCGAGAATAAAAGTTATTATAAGTATATGGACTTTAAAGGTTATTTTTACGAGATTACATCACGTTCAAAGCAAGATATCAAATTTACAGACTACGATTTATCTGGCCTTAAACATTTGGAAACTCTCTCAGAACATGGGCTTTATAATAAAGAGTGTCTGGAATCCTCCAGGACGTATTTTCAAAAAAATGTCGCGTAGTGAAGAGTGTCTTTCGTACTGGGGTTAAGCGGTGTTTTTGTTATGTGTGTTCAATCTAGCTGAATGAACGTAAGTGAAGTAATTCTGATTTAAAGCAATACCTGTTAGATCAAAATGAGATTGATATGAGTTTTAAAACAATTATGCGTAGCGAATTCATCCGACAATTTTTCTTTCTACCTGTAGTAGGGATGATAATTGTGTCCGGAAGGGTTCATGCGGGGGAGATCATGATTGAGTATCCTCATTATGCTGAGGAACATGCGAACAGGGTTGTAGAAGAAATCCAGTCGATTGATGCAACAGCGGTAGTCAGTTCTTGTTTGCGCTCTACCTGTGTTGAACAAGTAGGACAATTAGATAACAAGGTAAAATTTTCGATTAGAGTAAGGAAAAATTTAGTTGAAATTCGTGCAAGTCCAAAAGGAATAAGGATTAGTGATGAGCTTATGCTACTTCCCGGCAACTATGTTCCTATTGGAAACTATCGAGGGGAGCTTTGGTTGGATAAGCATGCACGAGTTTTACTGTTAAGTGCCTTAATTTATACCAAGCCTGAAAAAGATAATAGTCAACTGTATAACCTGCTGGGTGATACCTATTTTGAGTTAAGTAACTGTTCCCAATCAAAGATCTCTACTTTTGAGATTATCGCATATCCAGATACTCTTGAAAAACAATGTACATGGTCGTTTTTGCAGCTGGGCGTATCTTCTTATGTTGCTTCGAATACTTGTAGCACAAACCCAGAATGTAGGCTTGCTTTAGCTCGAGGTGGCGTACTTCTGTCTTATTTTCACCCGGAAGAAATTAGGGAAACGATTTCTACCCTTATCAAAGGAATGGAATATTTTAAACACCCGAGCACAACAGTTATGGTCAAAAAAAGAGCTGTGGAACTGGGATTGATGAATAAAGGCTATGAGGGGTTGTGCCGTGATGTTGACGTTATTTTTTCAAATCAACAAATCAATACAGAACTGCAGCAACATGTAAGAGAATCATTAGAGTGCCGCTAGGCCAATGATTCCGGGTGAATTTTGCCTGAATAGTTATGTGAAAATATTGGCTGCTGGCAATTGAGGAAATAAAATGAGCGAAGAAGATTTCAATAAAAATGCAAAATCCCTCCGGGAGGGAAAAAGCGCTTGGAACGACATTATATCTGCTCTGAAAAAGGTCGGTAAATCTTTTACGAAAGCTGCAAGGGCTTCTGCAAGGGGAGATTTCGTTGATTCGTCCTTGACTGAAGTCGCGAAATCTTTTGCAACTGCTGGGAAAGAGGGAATTCCACTTTCCTCGGTGGACCGGATGAATTCTACTCTTTCATTAGCAGCCAGATATCATAGCCCCTCAACGGGTAAAGCTCTCCCTGAAGATATTGAGAAAACGATTAAGGAATCTGTTACCGAAGCAATTAAAACGGGGGAACTTCAACATGGCACATATCCCGAAGAGCTTGATCTTATGCAGGTTGAAGAACTCACCATGTCTATGGTAAAGCTTGCATGGGACCATCTTGATAACCCTCCATTATCTCGCAAACAAAAAGCACTAGCTAAGGGATATAAGGATACACAATACAATGCTGCACTTGAGGATACAGATATAAGCGGATTTGAGAGACATCAGCTTCAAGCAGATTCAAATGTAGCTAATAGTCCAGGAAAAGGTAAGTTCAAGGCCCCAGAACAACAGCAAGATAGTGCATCTACCTCGGAAGTAGAAAGTGGGGCGACAAGATCTGGCAAGTGGGGGGACGGTTTACGTGGAAATGCTGCTGACAACCTTCGTGGTGATACTAACACGGAAGGTCTTGTTAGCTCGCTCACCATATCTGATCCGGAAAATGTTATTGATACCGACCTTGATATGATCAGGCACGTTAACGAAGAACGTAGCTTGTTAAACGCTGATCAGGAAAGGTTATCTATGATTGCTCAGACTAAGAATACTCGTCCGTCGGGTTTCTTAAATGGATTGTCAGGCAATATGTTGTTGCAATCTTAAATTAGGTATCCACCTGGTTACTGTGATTAAACAAGTTTCGTTTTTCAGGAGCCTGTCCAACAAGCCAGGGCCACCTCAGCCGTCAACGTTTCGTTTAATCCGCACATAACTTAACAATTTTCAAAAACATCAATTAGTGGAAGATATGAATGGTACTGATAAAAGCATTTATTGAACTGAATTGGACGAATGTACTCAAAGCTTATGTATATGCAGTACTTGCGCTCTTTATAGTTGATGTTGCTATACAGTCTTATGGCGATGGTTTTGGAAAAGTATTGGTTCCTTATTCAATGCTTTATTTATTTGTTTTGATATCAGGCCTCCTTCCAATTTTGGCTATGGTTTATGTGTTGAAGGTTTTTAATATAGACAGGTATATATATTTTATTCTTATCTTTTTAATTTTGTATACCGCCTTCGATATTTACAATTTTTTTGATCATTTGTCTCCGCGTGAAAGTAATTCGACTTATGGGTTTAGTACGCGTGACTGTCGGTCAATCGTAGATAATGTCAGAACTGCATGCGGTTATGAAATTTGGGCTAAAGGTTTCTTTTATTCTATTTTTGAAGCATTCATTGCAGCCTCGGTCTTTAATAAATTCTATAAGTTATATAGAAAACGTGAGCTTCTCTCGGAATAAGGGGCTAAATAGGGAAAATTATCAAGGGCTCACGCGTAGTTGCGGAGCCGATTTTTTTGCCATGAGCTTTTACTTATCGCTTTTAGAGATAATCCTAAAGTCAAAAATACTAGATAGTTCTATTTTAGTGAAAGTACTATGCGGCGAAAGTATTGAAGTCGTTATTAATAGCAATTTAAATAAAATTTAATGGTTAGTCGAGAGGGTGTAATGTCGGAGAAATGGAAAATAAACAAAGATGGAACCGCAACGTTCAAGACTAAAGAAAATGGGGATATCACAATTGATGTGGACAATTTCTTTACTAGTGAGCGTAAGGATAATGTATTAGGAGTAGGATTTTGGGACGACGATATTAGTGATATTAATACTGGTCACGAAAAATATCATGAGTATGGAGAGCTTTTCGATCTAGGCATTTCAACAAAAGAAATTGACTTGAAAACAATACAGAATGGTCTTGCCGTTTATCCTACACCATTTGGTCCTGTTTTTGCCGGACCTGGATTTGTTGAGCAAACTTCGTCTAATCCAAATATTGTAACAAATTATACCTCCAGTGACCATAGTTTTTACCCTGGTATTGTTC